>Ga0228710_1000946_pt1 | contig 41332 bp, 22 predicted proteins | sample MedpolnodulmetaG_FD_177995 | JGI IMG/M metagenome (GOLD analysis project Ga0228710, IMG submission 177995) | Root nodule microbial communities from Medicago polymorpha collected in Santa Monica, California, United States - pink nodules | ecosystem: Host-associated > Plants > Roots > Nodule... | reverse complement strand
TTTTTATGAAATTCCCAAAAAAAAAAAAAAATGAACCCCTAAAAAAAATATTTCCTTGTCTGCTTAAAAAAAAATGAGATACATCGAATAAATAATGTATCTTGTTTAAATTTTAGACCAAATACATAAATTATTTAATTTATCAAAAAAGTCAATTGTTGTTGGTTATAAATAGGACCGAAAAAATGAAGAAAAAAAATGATGATTTTACCGAATCATTCTTATTAACTACTCTTTTTATTGCTTACAAAAAAAAATTACTCTTTTTATTTTGACAAAATTCACACGTGTGATCAATGGAACCATATTGCTTATTTGTCAATATGATTATAGTGACATTATTTTGAAACAATTTTTTCTTAAAAGTTTGACAAATGTCGTATGAAGTTATTTTACGATAAAAATATAAAATGAGTGTTTAAGATGGACCACTTTTGCACTTTTAAAAGTGGTCCACCGTAATCTAATAGAAATTCTCTATTAACAAAAAAAAATATCAGAAATTCTAACGACAATAAACAATAATCTTAATCTTTAGAAGAGAAGACTCAAGAGTCTCTTTGTTTTTAAAACTAAAAATGATGATCTGACTCATGAGACTCATGAACTTATATTAATTAAGTCGTCATCTCAATCGTGTGACTAAAATGATCATTAACCACTATAACCAAGAGATAAGATGTGTCGTGGTTGAGGTTTTAAACATTTTTTAAGTATTTTATTTTAGGGAAAACATTTTTTAAGTATTGGTCCACCCTTAATCACTTGGTCAATATTCAATTTATCTCTAAGAAAGTATATAATGAATTTGAAAATTAGATTGAATTTAAATATTATTAAATTAAAAAACTTTGCCGTTGCTACCCGCTTTGTTCAAGGAGTGACATAGACATGACGATGATTGTTTGTTGTGCTTTTCATCGCCATGGCGTGAAATGTCTTCAGCTGTCGTTTTCTTTCAAGTGTCTATGGGTCGTTTGTTGTTTGCTTTGTTACTTCTAATGTCACAATTTTAACTTCTAGTGTTTTAATTCCCCTCGATTAAATCTCCTTATCATTTTCCAATTTTGGCTTATTAGAGAACGAAAGATGCTTTTTCCTACCTCAGCAAAAAAACAAAAATACACTTATTAAAAAAACTAAAGCGTAAGAATTTGTAACATAGTTTTTTGTTTTTTCTTTGGAATAAGTTTCATGGAAGATGTAAAAACAATTTTTATTGGTTATTGGTTATAGAAAAAATGGAAGAGAAAGAAAATTAAATGTAATTTGCATTTAATTTCATGAGAATAAGCAAAAGTTTTTATTGGAAAAGATGATTTTTTTTTAAAAAACAAGATTAAATAAAATAAAAGTTTGTCTTTTTTACTTATATTTTATATTTTGGGACAAAGAAAATGAGTTTTTTTTTACTTATATTTCGGGACGGAGGGAGTAAGAGTTAAGAAAATGCTTCTAGTCGGAATGCTGCACCAATAATTTTCTTCCTCTTCCTCTCCCTCTTTGGTCCATCTTATTTGATTGGAACTTGGGAAGAGGACTCTCTACAATCTGCTCTAAAGGAAACAACATCAATGCATATTGCTTAGTGGGTATCTATTTTTTTTTTTGTCGAGATTTGAACCATGGATCTTGCATATATTATACAGACAGTGACTAGATATTTTAATTTATCAATATGTGTGTGAATTAGTGTGTGCGAATTCACATCTAATAAAAAAAACATAAAAATGTAAGAAGCTTTTGACAAACACAAACTAATTTGATAATGATTCCCAAAGACAGAGATTAATTAAGATTAATTAGATGGTTTGCTTATTAGAATTTGTTGATAGTGGAGGAAGGGGTGTGTGTGATTGTATTTGTAGTGGACAAGGGTATGATGATTTTTTTTTTTTTAATTATGGATATGTTTGTACATTTAAGAATAATCAATAATCTTCTTTTCTTCCTTCTCTTACACCAAATCGTTGCACCAAATCTACGTAGTATATTTCTCTCCTTTCAGTTTTTTCTCTCCAATTTCCACGCATGTGTTGATAATTTGTTCTCAACTTGCTTCCAACGCGTTTTGGCTTTTTTTTTATAGGATTCAATTTCTTTTATTAATTGATATTCAATTTTAACTTTGATAAATAAGATTCAATTTTTGGGTTTTATTTTTTCTTAATAAACCCTAATATTTTTAATTTGATTTTTCCTAAGTTCTTTTTTAAAGATGTTATGAATGAAGATGATGAACACTAACATTTTTTTATTTTCAATAAAAAATTAATAAAAATGAAATTTGTTTATTTGGACCTGCCAAATAAGCATATTTTAACGGAGTTGGATGAAAAATGGTGACGATACAAATGTTTTATGATTTAAAAGCCCTCGAATCGGATACCATTTTTTTAAAAGACCAGTATGTTAAAAATAACTCAAAGGAGTAAGTTATTCTTTTTTAGAGGAAGTAGTAAGTTGTTACCGATGTCTAACTGCATTTGGCTTATTATATTCAATAGACTAATAAGCAAAAAAATTACAATAAGTTTTACTTATGTAAAATGCTAATTAAAGCAATACAAAATGAAATAAAAACCAACACTTCAAGAAAATTGAGTGAATATACTGTCAATGTAAATACAATAAGTTTTTTTATTTTTAAAGAACTTCAAGAAATTAAATTCATTCATATTTGATGTTTTATTAAATATCCTGTCAATCTCTTTTTCAATATAAATAATTAAGTTACATACAAGGAAATTCATTAGCAACTTTGCTTCTAAAACGAATGAATTTCAAGTGGTAATTTTTTTACTTTTCCATTTCTACTCATTCAAGAGGATTTTTCTGTTTCTACTCATTTTTGACAAATTGATTCATTTGGGATAACTAAATTTATACCATTATAGTAATTTTTTTTACAGGATATACTATTAAAGTAGTTAATTATAAAGACATACTAATTCATTAAAAAAGAATTTAAAAAATAAATAAAAAATGGGTAAGGTTTCAAGAGGCTTCACCCCTGCAAACCATGACCTTCAGTTTAACGGATTAGGCATCCTAATTTAGGCGGAAACGTGATTAGTAAATGTTTTCTTCTTTTCAGATTAAACCAAAGGATGCCCTATCTCTTTCCCTCTTGTTCTTACTCAACGCTGCATCGTGCTACTTTAATATATTCTAGTGAAAATGGAATATGCATAGTACAATACAAGAAACGAATATTAGTTGTAGGACGTAACTAATAAATTTTGTTTTCATTGTTAAATATGGTTACAAAACAATGCTGATTTTTATAACAGTCACGTTAAAAAGAAATAAAAATAAGTAATGGAGCTGGGCAATTCCATGTGCTGGAATATGAATTTTTGTTACATATTAGGTACCAGCAATTGCGTATATGTTTTAGTTTTATACAATACAGATTAGCATTATAAATCTACAAAAAAATAAATAACATTATAATATGATGGTTTGATTGCTAGTGCAAGCCAAAAAATGGGATTTTGTAGGACATAATATACCCACTCATACACAACAGATTTAAATCAAAATGTTTATTAATTCTCCACAAAAAAAAAAATGAAAAGAAAAAATAAAACACACATCAATGAAATTTTGCGTTAATTAATGAAAACAACCTATATATATTGAAGCTTTGAATGTATCATCCATCCACTCGACGGCTATTACACCGATCATGTTTGTGTTTCAGTTGTCGTCGACCTTTTCTGTTGTCCGGGGTCATTCATATCAGTAACAATCACCACCTCATGCATTGGTCATATTGTTGATTTCAGCCACGCATTATACGAGAACCTAAACAAAAAAAACAAAAAAAAGCCTAATAGTGTGGCTATCTTTGTATTGAGCTTTTGGATACTTGACAATCACCAATAACTTGTTTCATGGACCATTCAGTGTCTTCATTGGCGACTTTATCGTCGATGATCATCGTCAAATGAGAACATACAACTTACATGTGTTCTTATTTGACGGTGATCACCAGCAATAGAGTTGTCAATGACGACACGAGATGATCCCTAGAGCAAATTATTCTCAACGTTAAATATCCAGGAGTCCAAAGCAAAAATAATCACAACACTGAGCCTTGTCTTTTTGTTTAGGTGGTTGACTAACACGTGGTCAACATCAGTAGCATACCTAATGAGTAAGACAATGTGACTGATACAACACATAGAAAGATGAAAGGGCGTTGTCGACCAAAACACAACGGTTACAGTCACTGACCGACGAGTGGCTTGATGATCATGCCATAAATTATGGGATGCATTAACATATGTTAGCAGTCCACTAATTGTTAGGAAACAACAGGGCTGAAGAAGAAAAAATAAGCATAATCACAACACAAGAATATAATGTGGAAATTCCAAAACTGGAGAAAAACTACGATCGTTGTCTAAACCGACAACAAGAGAATTATTACTATGTGAAATTTTTTACAACATATAGACTTCTCTCACTTTCACCCCAATGCCCAGTACAACCACACTCTCACAAATCAAATATTAAAACTAGGTCAGATATAAGTTTAAAATGCTACTGACTGGTGCATCTAAAAAACAAAGAACCTAGATCCAATATATAACATTGGTCTATCCCTTTCTTGACCACACTAAGCGATATGTGACTTCTCCAATAGCTAATATTTTTAACCTTCCTTATTTAAAAAAACTTGACAATCAAACCCAACACTAGTATGGGTTGGACTCCGAGCAAATGCACATATGTAGTTAACCAGAAGAACGTCGAGCCCACCCGAATTGAACGCAGTTGCAATGGATGCGACTGTCATTGTCTTACAGAGACGGGGTGTACTTCTTGTTTGAAGCTAACTCAAACTTGAAGGGATGTACGGAGTAATTCTACTACCATTGTTGTTGTTATTGGTGGGAGGGATTGCCCGATGGAAATATTAATGAAATCGTGTTTGTGTTGGTTGGTTTGATTTCGTAGCATTTTAAAGATGTTTCTATTTATTTTTATTTTTCAACCAAAACGTGCGAAATTGCAATTTTGTTTCGAGTAAGCGTATACTCACTAGTCAAATTCCGTTTTCTAATTTTGTAAGCATGGTTTAAACATTATAAGAACCTTCACCATGAAATTTTTAAACGAAATACGCATTAACTTTGAATTGTTTAAGAAATTCATAATCATTGAGTATATAAGTTCATAATAAATCCATATCCAGTCAGAAAAATCTAATTTTTTTTTTATGTAAAGTCATGTTTTACCATCCTAAAAATGCCTGAAAAAATAATGAAAAAGTTCGATCCCTAGATCTCTTATTTGAAAAATTAAGATTATTTTTTAATTTTTATATACTTTGTATCTTGTCTTGAGACATAAAGTTGACCTATCCATATTCTAAGGTTGACACATGTGACTAGATTTGTCACTTACCAAACACAACAACAGCAACACTGTTCCACTTCCACTTCAACTCAACTTCTCTCCGACAACAACATGTCCAAAGTAGTTTGCGTCACCGGCGGAAGCGGATGCATCGGTTCATGGCTCGTTCATCTCCTTCTCCACCGTGGCTACACCGTTCACGCCACCGTCCAAAATCTCAACGATGACAACGAGACAAAGCATCTACAAGCTCTTGAAGGAGCTCAAACTAATCTCCGTCTCTTCCAAATCGACCTTCTCAACTACGACACCGTCCTCGCCGCTGTTCACGGTTGCGATGGAGTTTTCCATCTCGCTTCGCCTTGCATTGTCGATAAAGTTCGTGACCCTCAGGTTTGTTTTTCTCTTTGAAAAATTGAACTCTTACTTGAAGCTCATTTTGATTTTGAGCTACAAAGCTTGAAGCACGACACTTTTGATCGAAGGTATGTCTGGTATCCGACACATATCAGCATCGGTGTTTATGTGTTAGTGTCCGTGTTGTGTATGGCGTTTCATATCTATGAAGCACTACATATCCCAGACACAAACACGGACACTAACACTTTGACACCGATCATAATTAGAATATAATAACATAATTGAGAATGTCAATACATGTGTTAGTGCTAAAGAGATTTTGAAGCTATTGGGTTTATTGTTTGTAGAAGGAGCTTTTGGATCCTGCAATTAAAGGGACTTTGAATGTGCTTACTGCTGCGAAGGAAGTAGGGGTGAAGCGAGTGGTTGTTACTTCTTCTATCTCTTCCATTATACCTAGTCCTAACTGGCCTTCTGATGTTGTAAAGAGAGAGGATTGTTGGACTGATGTTGAGTATTGCAAGAAAAAGGAGGTTGTTCATCATCTTTGTTTTACTTGTTATTTTTGTGTCAAAGAAATGGAGGATTTCGTTCATAAAGTTTTAGTAGTATAAAGATTAAAGAAACGGGTTTCTGAAACTAGTGATATAATGGATTTGCTGCCGTTGGGATATTTCTACATTCAAGCTAACATTGCATTGGTGGTTGTTGGATTCAGATCAGACTATTCACAAAATGTGCAAATTATGATTTTTCTGAAAATCTAAAACACCAAGTTAGAAATCCGAACAGTCTGATCTTGGTCCAACTGTCACTGATGTGGTGACTACGTGAATTCAGGGTAGGGAATCTCGACGATAGGGAATCTTGATCCTTTAGTAATGGCGTATTTATTTCTTTTGAGAAATAGATGTATCTGATTGTTGGGAAATCAATTAGGATTTTCAAACAATGATTAATGCTAGTGCAGGTGGTGAAAATTTAAGAGATATATTTGAGGAGGTGTAGAGATATACCTAGAATCTTGAATAACTCTTATGAAGTGAAGCTTTGTGTTGGGTGAGATGATTAATACTTATTATGTCAGTACACACAAATGGAACCTGCTCTCGCCTCTAATAAATAGGCGGTCTTGTGATATGCTAAAGCATTTCAATTCAAAAACAAGAGTAAAGTTTGTGAGATCACTTATAGTAGTGAGAGTTTCTTGTGAGTGAATGAGTGTTATCATTTTCTGTAACTAATGAGTGAGGCTAACTTAAGTTTGTAGAGTGATACACAATATGGTTTAAATTGTTATTGCTGTAATCTTATTTGAGATAGTGAAACAATTGTCGACACATTTCTATGAACTAGGTAAAAGGTGCTGAACACATTATTTCTCATATCTTCTTATTGTCTCATTTGTGGTGTATGTGTTTCTCCATAGATCGTAGGTGGGTGTGGATTCTCCCCAAGACTAACTGTGTATGTGTAACACTGACTCTGGCCTTGTTGAAATGGTATGGAACAGTTGTGGTATCCAATGTCCAAGACATTGGCTGAGAAAGCTGCTTGGGATTTTTCCAAAGAAAACGGTTTGGATGTTATTGTGGTGAATCCTGGTACTGTGATGGGCCCTGTTATTCCACCAAGGATTAATGCAAGCATGCTCATGCTTGTGCGACTTCTTCAAGGTACTCTATTTGGATAAGCTTCTCTTGAAACTAAAAAAATACAATTAAGTAATCTTGCAATGAGTATGAATTATTTGAAGCAACAACTTCTATTATATAAGCTGTTAGCACTTTCTTCATATCAACTGTTTCTTTAGCCTCTCTTGTTCAACCTTGTTCGTGTATTTATGAACTTATAAAGATTTTCTCGTGAGTGATTAAAGAGTCTTGAAGTTATTTAACTCAAGAAACTTTGCAAATAGGACTTTTTTAGGCGATGACTAAGAATGTGATTTTATCTCTCTTCTGCTGAAGGCTGCACTGAAACATATGAAGACTTTTTTATGGGATTAGTCCACTTCAAAGATGTAGCATTGGCACATATTTTGGTGTATGAGAACAAGGAAGCAACTGGCAGACATGTCTGTGTTGAGGCTATCACTCACTACGGTGATTTTGCGGCAAAAGTTGCTGAACTTTATCCAGATTATAATGTGCCTAAGTAAGTAAGCTGCATACTTGCAATTAATAAGTAATAGTAATGATACTTGGTTCTTGAATAAATTGTTGAAAAAGCTTCTTTTTAATTTATTTAAATAATAATATACTTGGTTTATGTGTTGAGCAATGGTTTTCATTCATGCACAAACTAATCAATCTTGTATGCCATAAACTATCAGGTTGTTGTCGGAGTTAACAAGCATTTCTGTCCTTAAATGTGTGAGGTGCTGTCACAATATATGAATATATCAAAATTACACAAACATACATAAATGCGACTTTAATTATATCTTTGGTCCTTAAATGTGTCTTCCTTCCATTAGTCAATTTGGTCCTCAAATGTGTCTTCCTTCCATTAGTCAATTTGGTCCTCAAATGTGTCTTCCATTAGTCAATTTGGTTCATAAAAATACCAACAAAAAACATGTTTAGGGATGCTTTTATAATTTGATACCAATAGGATCTATAGTGACACCTCACATTTAGGGATCAAAATTACCGTTTACTCTACACTGATTTTTTCTACAATGGAATTAGTGCATGTTGTACATCTTTTATTTTCTTCTCTAACATGCAAAAGAGGAAGTTATTTGCAAGTTAGAGTAGGATTTGAAGCTGAACATTTCTTTTAGACTAGCCTGTGTATAACTATCTTGATCAAAATATAAGGTTGATGTAACCAAAATTTTGCTCATATTGTGTGTCATTTTCCTTTTTTATAGAATACAACGAGATACGCAACCTGGACTGTTGAGAGCAAAGGATGGATCAAAGAAACTCGTGGATTTGGGTTTGGAATTCATTCCGATGGAGCAAATTATAAGGGATGCTGTAGAAAGCTTGAAGAGCAAAGGATTCATTTCATGAATGTTATGACTGTCATCTGGAATCCCTGTACTAGAGTATAGACTATATATTGATGATGGGTGTATGAGTACTTACTACTTGTGCTATGTGTTGAGTTTGTATAATCTGTTTTCTCAATGCTTATATCTCCAACTTGAATACTTATCATAGTTATTCTGAGTTTCAATAAATAAAATGTGAAGTAAATAGTGAGACATTAAGGACTTGCAAATTGCAATTATCATCATGTGCATTTTCAACATTTATCTAAAATTTAATTAGAAAGATTAGTGCATAAGGTTCTCATAGTTTAGAATATGAGTATATTAGAAGATCAATACTTTAGCCATAAGAGTGATGCAAAACCGAAATATAGTGAATGGAAACATCTTCTAACCACCACTGATTCAATTCCCTCCCAAACAATCTCAAACTCACACCTTCTTTGCACTACTTGGCGCCTTCTCCTAGTGCTAGTGCTTGTTGTGTTAGTAATGTAAAAGCATCTTAGAGGTTTTTTCTGTAGAAACAAACTTTTCGCTCATTCCAGTCTCATAGTGGATAGCTAATAGCTTATTTCGAATGACTGATGACCAATAATTTATAGCAAATTTGGATAGCTAATAGCTTATTTCGAATGACTGATGACCAATAATTTATAGCAAATTTAATATGTTAACATTTTATATTTACATTCACACAACAAAACTTTTCAACATAATATTTTTGATATTTCACCTCATAAAGAGCCGCTTTGGGTTTTATTGGTGAAGAATTACAACGCTCTAGGACATTCGGCTTTGCTAAAGAAGATTGTGGTTGTGTACAAATGACAACGTACGGGTTGCCTTGTGCTTGTATTATTGCCGAGAAGAGAAAGAAAAAAAAATGCATATTCTATTGGATGAAATACACCCTCATTGACAAAGGTTAAGTGTAATTCGAGAAGAGGTTGATGCACATTTTTCCGTTACGGAGGAATGGAACGCCATTCAAGAACGTCTCAAGAGGGCCCCTTACAAGATGAAACTCCACATCAAAGAAAAGTTGCGTGAATTAGGATTTCCGGAGGACACAATGTTGAAGCCACCTCCGAGAAAAGTGGTAACCAAGGGAGCACCTAAAATGGTGAAGTCTACACCAAAAACGAGGTCCACGGGTCGAATCCCCTCTACGTGGGAGACTATTGATTCTCAAAATCCCGATAATCAACGCTCACAAGCCAAGAGTAATGTTCCAAAGAGTAAAGGTGCACGTCTTGGCACTTGCTCCCACTCACAAGTTTCGACACCTACTTCAAAACCAAAACCTTATTTGAATATACCATACATTTCACAAATTCCAAATATCATGAGACCTTTTGTTGAAGAAATTGTGAATGTTAAAGGGGATGGTAATTGTGGATTTTGGGTCATGGCTAGGCACTTGGGGATGGATGAGAAAGATCATGTATTGGTTCGTCAAGCACTTATTCATGAGTTGAGAAATCATAAGAGTGACTACATGCCGATATATGACACAGAGGACCGTTAAAAAAATCTTGAATGGCTTACACCCTCCAACAAGTAGAAGTGGTATTACGCCGGTAGATAAGTGGTTGACCACTCCAGATATGGGTCACATTATTGCTACTTTCTGCAATAGAGTCATTGTTCTATTGACTTTGCCCGAAATAGGTATATGTGAGACATATTTCCCAATCCGAAGTGCTCCACCACTTAAGCCACATTCCAACATCATGTGTTTTTGCTTAATTCCCGGCCACTTTCTTCATGTTTTGTTGAAAGAAGATTGCCTGTTACCACCTTCTTGTAACGAGTGGATGAATCGCAAGATTGGTGAGGCAAAGAAATGACATTTTGAGTTTATGGATAGACAAGACACCTTCAATGAGCTCATGTCTAAGGAGCCGAAGCCGCCAAAGAAACCAACAAATGAGCACAATCCTATTACGTGTGACACTCCGACTCCGGAAAAGCCAAAGCAAGATTTTGAAGTCATGGATGAAGACGTTGATTGTGCACTATCACTATTCTAGTTAGATAGGTTATGACACTTTTTGGTCCGTCGGTGTTCGTCCTATTTTTTTGTGGTATTATACTAACGTATTTTTGGGTGGCCAGTCATGTAATTTGGATATTTGTGGCAAATATGTAAATAATATTATATAAATATATGAAGTTAATATTTTTTGGTGGCCAATTATGTCACACCAATTATTGCTCGTATTTTTTGGTCTCTAATTATTCAACTATTTACATTATTTTTTTCTCTCATGTTTGTTTTTCATTATATTTTGTGAAGTGAAACATGTCTATTTATGAAGCCGTGAAAAAGAGGGTCAGATTCTTTGTAACCCCCATCGGCAAGTTGGACGAGTTGAAGGTACAACTTGACGGATACTTTATCCATATTGGTGCAAATCAAAGAACATCTGATGTAGTAGTAAATGTGTCAGGCATTGACTTGGGGGAGGATAAGGAAGAAGACTTTTGGAAGATCGTGTATTATCCAAAAATTCTCGAAGATGATAGCGACGTTGATTATATGTTTAGGTTAATGGTTGAGAATAACACTTTGTATTATTTTGTCCGGTTTGTTGAAGTGTAATATTTATTAAAATGTAATAGTGTAATGCTTTCGAATTTGCGCCCATAATGTTGAATTTTAATGAATTTGTGTTATGTGTAATTTAACGATGAATTTATGTAATTTTGACCGTTTATGTGAGATTTTGTGATTTTGAGAATTTAAGGACAAATAGATGTAATTTGGATCGTTTATGTGTCATTATGTGTGATTAAGTGATTACGCGTCATTAACGACGAATTTGTGTAATTTGAATCGTTTATATGTGATTATGTGATTTTGAGAAAAATGATGAATTTTGGTTATTTAGACCGTTATGTGATTTTGGGAATTTTAAATACAAATTCATGTAATTTGGATCGTTTACGTATCGTTAACCGTGATTAAGTGATTACGGGTCATTACTGGCGAATTTGTGTAATTTGGATTGTTTGTGTGTGATTATGTGATCGTGAGAAAAACAATGATTTTGTGTAATTTGGATCGTTTACGTGCGATTATGTGATTTTCTTTTTAAACCGGCGTTATTCGGTTCAATTATGTGTGGGTAAAGATTAAGGGTCATTAATAACATTGTTTGCATTGAATGCACATCAGTACAACATTTACAACATTAGATGTTGTACTGATATATCAGTAGGTGTGGTTAACTCACACAGTGTTTTACACTTGCGTGACTTAAGTCACGCTGCGTGAGTTAACTAACGCATCAATCTTCACATGCGTTTATTAACTCACGCAGGGGTATTTTCGTCAGTTTGGTTGGATGGAAGCAAAACTTGTTCGAATAAGAGCAGAATTCTAATATCAATACCGACATATATTCATATCCTAGGGAGAGACCAAGTCATACCAGCACATAAGCACATGTTGTTTAATCAATCAAGCAGCAACGATCATGGATAATATTAGGGTGAGTGGCAATTGCAGTTATCCGAGATCGACAGGGTTCTTAAGCAAGCCCTAACCCATTCACGTTTTACCACATAAATAGTTTGAAAATTGTTGTTCACACATATCATAAGGCTGAAACACACATATAAAAGACGAAAAAGCCCCCTCGGCAGTTAACTGCCGAGGAAATCAATTATGCAGACAATAGGTTCTGCATAATTCAACCAAGCCATTTTTCGGCCAGTTTTTACTTGTAATTAAACCAGAGCATTTCCAAAGGCAATGTAACTCATACAACATTTATACTCAGGCATAAACAAGAAAAATAAATTATCTTTTACAGTTGTCCATAATTAAATCAAACCGACAAGGGGTTCAAATTACACGAATGTTTGAAATTTATCAAAATGTTAAATAATGTCCATAATTAAACAACACATTACAACACATTACATATCGTTAAATTAAATCTCTACTGACATTCTACGCAGTTGCATATGGAACGAACATACATATAAAATATATTATCTTCTACCATATTCCAAAACATAAATCCGACGTCGCTATCGTCGTGAATAAGCCAAGGCATACAGCTTGCCGTTTTCTATGCGTATTCATCTCTATCTTCTCCTAGGTCTATGCATGGCATCTGACCAAATAAGTGACATGTATATTGATTTTCACCAAGATGCTCAAAATATGTGTTAAGTTGTGTCTTCAAATCATCAAGAGAGTCGGTCGACGTTATCTTAACCTTAATTGTCTTTTTAAATGCGGAGTACCTAACACGGCCTTCAATTTTTACAACCTCAGACATGTTTCACTTCACAAAAGCTTTATAAAATAAAATCATACATTATGATGTAATTAAACGAAATGTAATAATCAATAAAATGTATATAAAATGCGTAAGCATAAATGCGTAAACATTAACAAGGAAGAAATAAGTATGCACTAGTTTCACCACATAAAAGTCATATTATCATATATTTATATAAATTACATAACGTTAGTTATATATTGGCCACAAAAAATTGTCGTTACAATTTCCACCCCAAAATATACGTCTGTGTAATTTCTACAAAAAAAAAGGACTAACACGGACAAACTCATTAAAGACCAAGTGATTGGGGAAGATCAAGTGAAATAGAATCTTCCTCATCTTCCACAATAACTTCAAATTGTTACTTTGGTTTTTTGGGAGTGTCCAACAAAATAGGCGCCGCTTTGTTTGTTTCCTTTTGTGGTTGCGGCGGTTTGTTTCCACTTTCAATAATCATGAGCTTTCGGAACAAATCATGTTGATCCAAATACTCATCTTCCCAAGACACCGCATCTTGATTCTTGTGATTGTGCCACTCCGTAGATGATGGAGGTAGTGGACAACCGTCCTTCAAAAAAGTAAGCACGAAATGATTCAGAATTACCCCAAGGCACATGATGGGAGTTTTTTGCTTAGCTGGCGATGGTGGCCCTCTTAGTGGAAAAAAAGATTTCGATTTTCCAATTTCAAGATTTGTCAACACGACCACACACCTTTTGTAATAATTAGCAACAATGTGTCCCATCTCTGAAAAAGTCAACCATTTATCAACATGTGCAATACTACTCATATTTGCGGGAGGATGTAAGTCATTTAAAATGTAGGTATAACGATCCTCACCCGCATATACTCCCACATAATCATCTCTATGATCTTTCAACTCTTGAATAAGATGTATATGAATCATGATATGACTTTCTTCGGTCAATTCCATGAACTCGGCTATAGCCCGAAATCCACAATGTCTATCGCCTATAACATCCACCACTTTTTCAATAAATGGAACTATGAACCTTGACATATAATCAATAGGGGTCATAACCGAAATAGATGTTGGAACTGAAATAGGCTTGGGCTTTGGATACCGAGTAGGTGGTGGAAGTGGGGAAAGTGATGTTTTACCAAGACGAGCACCTCTCTTTCTAGAAAATGATGAAGTTGTTGGTGACAGTGACGGTTGATTATCCGGATTTTGGGAATCAACAACCTCCCACGAAGAAGGGATTCGACTAGTCAATGTAATTTTTCCTCTAGACCTCGCAATGTCCACTTTTTTCTTGGCTCCCTTGGTTGGTACTTTTCGTGGTGGTGGAGACAACATGGCGGTTTCAGGAAATGCCAACTGTCGCAAAACCTCTTTGATTTCAAGCTTCATTTGGTAAGGGACTTTCTTGAATACCATTCCACTACTACATGGTCATTACTTTCTTCGCCCATATGTAACCTATGCCAATGATGGTGTCTCTCATCTAATAAAATTGGCTTGTCTTAATAGATTTTAGTAGCAATTTCGAATGCACATGGTAGCCCGTACATGTCCTTTGAACACAGCCACAAATTTCCTTGTCCATACACAATGTTCCCTTACTACATGACTCTTCCAAAGCAATGTTGTCCAAAGAATATCTAGACACATAACCTCCTAACCTAGAGTACAAAGTGACATCTTTGAATCTATGTTCCAATACGGTAACACTTTGACCAAATGATGTTTGTATCGCAGTGAACTGAAGCACCAACATGTCATGTATTTTCTTCCAACAAGTACCCAAATCACCCACATTATTGTCCAAATATTTCTTTAATAAAGCATGAGCTGATTCTACCCTATTGGTGGTTCTGCAACCAAGTTGCAACACATGGTCTGTCCATGCCCTCACTATTTTCTCCTTCACTGCTTTCAAGGTGGTCATGACATAGGTTGGGAAAATTGGGAAATCACTACAAACATCTTGGAACTCCACTAATGCATTTGCATATAACTCTTGAGTGGGCGATTCAACCATAGCTTTCCATTTGCTAATTATCTTTTTCTTTACATCACCATATTTCACCTCTTTCTCATCCTTTTTTCCCGAAGGATATCTACGGTCCAAGATTCACCTTTGTTTAAAAAAAATTTGCACATGAAAGTAACAATTCATTGCATAATTTTTGGGGAAAACATTTGCAACCGCCTTCATCAAAGACATATCTCTGTCAGTCACAACCACCATAGGCATATTCATCTTTGACTTAAGAAGTTTACGCATCATTTGTAAAAACCAAACAAAGTTTTCCTCTTTCTCATGTGTCACAAATCCAAAGCCGACCGAATATGTCAAATCGGTCGAGGTGACCCCAACTATCTCAAACATTGGCATTTTGTACATGTTGGTTTTGTAGGTGGAGTTCATAACCAAAACCGTTGGAAAATTGTTAAACAACTTAATGGATGTTGGATGAGCCCAAAAGATATCTTCAATAGTAGTACTTTCACTTTGTGTTATTGAGAAATAAGCATAGTTGTGCTCCTCCAACTTTGAGATTAGAAACTGCAATGACGTCTTGTCACCTCTATTTGACTTCCATATTTGTTTACGTTCATTGTATACTTGTTTGATATTTGTCATGCCATGTTGTCTTTTGCTCTTCAAATTTATCAAAATATTTATTGGATGCACCTTGCTCTTAGTTAAGTCACGTACAATCTTCTTGTCATCCTCCTTTAATCTACCGGCAAGTATGCGTCCTTCTAGAGCCGACTCCATTGCATGGCTGTGAACTCCATTAAGAATGTTCAATCCCCATTCCTTTGTTTGCCTACTAAGATATCCACTAACCATGAACATGCACCCACATTTTCTTGAGCCCGTTGACTCATGCTTCGGTTTTTTTTTCTGGCACTTTGTGAGCTCCACTCATTTCACACACTAGTCGCAACATTGGATTGATCAAACTTGATCTTTATGTAACAATTGTAAATCCCGCCTTATTTGCTTGACGACGTACCCAATTAAGCAAGTCATCCTTATCTTTCTGTTTAATGTAGTCGGAAAAAAATCTAGCCGTGTCAACTTCGTTCACATGAAGTGGGAGAACACCAGAGTCGACATATTTAGAAGCTTCAACATGGACGGAAGCTCCATCAATGTTTGGTTTGGCTTCAACCTTAGACGGTTTGACATCTCCGGATTTTTCGACAAAATTTGGTTTTGTCTCTCCCGGATCATCTTCCGTGTTATCAACCATTACTATAATTAAACAACACAAAACTATGAATTAACAACTAACTAATGCATAAACATCAATGCCATAATGAATTAAAACAAAAAAAAACAAAAAAAAAACAATCCAAACAAAGCTGAAAAAGAGGCAGTAGCTACGTAAAACTGCCCAGTTTTCCTCGGCAGTTGACTGCCAAAATTTACTTCGGTAGTTAACTGCCGATGCTCCCATAATTCGGCAGTTAACTGCTGATGACTTCCATGACAGTTTTTTTTACGTAAACTGACGAAAAAACAACAAAAACAGCTAAAACTCAACTGATTAAAATGCTTAATACTTGTTTTTTAACGTCAAAAGTGTGTTGATACCTCCTATGCTTGATGCTTCAATGATTTTGGAGCAAGAATTGATAATAAAAAAAATATTGGATTTGGGGGATTAGATGGAAGTGGTATGGAAGTTGATGAGGAAATAGTGTGTAGGGGGAGCAGGTGGCAATTTCATCTGATGAAACAGCGCCTCGGCAGTTAACTGTCGAAGAAAACCTCGGCAGTTAATTGCAGCCGGTTTTGAATTCCTTGGCAGTCTGCCGAAGGACATTTTTCGTATTTTACATGTGTTTTTCCAGTCCTTGATCACAGTACATCACAGTACATCAACGGCAAGGTACCCTTCACGTGATCAAGCAAGAACATTGGTGATTTTGAGTATGTATCAATTTTGGACAATTTACTCTTGCGGTGCTTCAGACTAAAAAGAGTAAACAAGATTAATGAAGTATTTTTCTAACTAATTTTATTTTAGAAATTAGCTATGAATAGGGGTGCGAATAGGTTAGGTCGAGTTAGGCTTTGCAAGGCCTGAGTTTGGCCTACCAAATTTTTTGAATGCCTAAGCCTGGTCTGCGGCCTATCATATGCTTACTTTTTCAGCCTGAGTCTGACTTTCTGAAAGCCTGATACGGTTACTGAGCTGTCGTAGGCTAGGTCGTGGGCCCTGTAAGCCGACCTGATCTATTCTCATCCCTAGATATGAATCACCAACAAACAGGAACACCAAACGACACCATTGACACGTAGCCTGTAGAGATGATATTAATTTTATAAAATTGAAGTGATTGAATGTATCTACTTGTGTTGGACACCAAACTTGCCTTTAATCTAAACTATGCGTGTTACATATAGGTCGGGAAAAATCTTGGTCTGGATGGTGACATGAATATTTTGGCTGTTATTGTAGTCTTGTATCATACTATCAATAAATATACCAAGCTAGCTGACTAACGCCTATGCATTTAAATTCATAACTTCGAAAGGGTTCTTGCAGTGTCAATTATGATACATTGATAACTTACTTGACTAGTTTAAAGTAACTTTAACAATCAATTGGAATATATATGAAAATTTTCTGATTCTTGGACTCACCATACAAAATGGCACACATTACTACATTAGTATGGTTCTTTTGGCTTATGAGTAATGATATCATTTTTAATGATCGTAAATTTGTTGTGACTAATATACTAAACCTTATTAAATCCCGGACTTGGTTATGTATTAAAGTAAAGGTTGAGGATCCTTTATTACCTTTCTCATGTTGGTGCACAAATCCAATATCTTGTATTCTTCGGTGTTGTCAAATTGCAGCCATAGTGTGGTGAAATTTGAAACTAACCGCTTTTGTTTTGCGATACGCTATTTCGTACAAAGTGTTGTCAGGTAGCAGCACTGTAGCACAGCGGAATTTGAACAAACTACTATTTTCGCAATATGTGATTGACAACATTGGTATTTTTCAATTTGTTTTGTAAGATGGGTTGCTTGGGTTGGGTTTTCCGTAAATTAGAGTGCTGGGTGGTTTTATGTGGTTTGGATGGTTGTATCTGAGTGGTCCATAGAATTGCAGGTGATTTCGGCCATGTAAAACTTTAAGACTCTGTTAGGATTGATGGAAAAGAATGAAGTGGAGCAGGATGAAAAATAATGAAATGGAATGGAGCTAGGGGTGTTCGCGGTGCGGTTTGGTTCGGTTTTGAGCATAAAGGTCATCCAAACCGCGAGATATAAAAGCATGCGGTTTGGTTTGGTTCGGTTGATTTTTAAAAAGTCATCCAAAACAAACCAAACCAAACCAAACCAATGCGGCTTGGATTGGTTAGGTTTATCGCGAAAAAAAATAAAATATTACATTAACCGCCAACTTGTTACAAAATAAACATAGGACATTTTATTTTGTTGTTTATATGATAAAATATTAGGTAAAACTTATATCAACATAGGTAAAATTAAGAGGAAACATAAGCATGAAACAAATTATTGGGAAGAAAAGGAAACAAATTCATCACTGGAAATGAATTGAAAGAGATGAAAAAGAATTAGAATCGAACCTAATGGTGCAACAATGGAGAAATCAAATCAAAAGAGATTATTCTTGGGTTATGTAATTGTGCTAGTACATGTTTAAGTAATATTCATTATTCTTGTGGTTTGATTTGGTTTGGTTCGGTTGTTGAGATGCAAACCGCAAACAAACCGTGCGGTTCAGTACAAAAGTCATCCGATTTCATCCGAACCAAGTGCGGTTTTTTGCGGTTTCGGTTTGGATTGGTTTGGTTTGCGGTTTTTCTATTGGGTTGGTTCGGTTTTGAACATCCCTAGATGGAGCGGAGCGGAAAGGAATAAAGTTACCATTTCATTGTTTGGATATTTTACAATGGAACAAAGTAAAGTTTCCACTCCCTCGTTTGGCAAGTCGATGGAATGGAATAGATTATAACTTTCTTCTTCCATTTTTACCCTTATCTAAAAAAAAATTTATTTTAAAAAATATAAGTCATTATCTATTTAACAAAATAGTATTACCGTGTTAAGGGATTAATATTAATTCAAGACTTTTTTTATGTATTTAATAAAAATTATGTATATATAAATGTAAAATATAAGGTTACTTAATACTTACTTTTTAATTATTAGAATTATTTTAAAAAAATTATAAACACTGCTTAATTAATAATACTCTTTATAATAAAAAAAGTAGCAAGTACTAAATCAATTATATGTTCGAGTTCGTTCCCTTGTAATAAAAACGAAGCAGTACTTGAATAAATAACAACTCATGATGATTTTGGTTAGTCATAGTGTATATAAGTTGAAATTTTGTTCCATGTTGTGTTGTATGTGTATCATCAAACGTCGATGTAGAAGAAACATGAATAAAGAAACACGCAGAGGACACACACCATAAAAGTCAGAAAAAATGAGGAGGAAGATATTGAAAGTGATGAAATAAAAATAGGGATAAAATGGTAATTATTTAATTAAGAAAGTCTATTTCATTGCTTACCTTCCAAATTGGATGAAATGAAAAATAAGAAAAAATGGTGGTATAGGATGGAATGGATTCCATCATGTTTCATTCCACTCTATTAAAATTTTACTAATCCAAACAATGGAATATGACTCTATTCCACTCCATCACATCTCATTCCATCACATTCTACTAATCCAAACATAGCTAAGTATTTGGCTATTTGCTACTATGGGATGACTTCTGGTGTTTCTCGTGTTTATTTTCCATGTAGACCAATGGTGTGACTTGATATCCCAGTATACTTGGTGTCTGTCAGGCTATAACATTTATAGTGGTGTCTTTACTTGGCTAGTTTTGCATTGTTTGTTGTCCCTTCAGCCTAATAATGATTTTCCTTGTAAATCTATTTTTAACAATCCTTTGTAAATTATTTAACCTTCAATTTTATTTTATTTTTGGATTTTACTTTTCCCACCTCAAAGCTAATTGGAATGTACACATTATCTATGAACCAATAGTTAGTGGGTTTTGCTATAGTTAAGCATTACTTTTACTATTCAAAATTTCTAATTATCAATTACATTATACAATTTCTTTCTTTCTATATTTCTATATGGTATCAGACTGAAACGGTCCAGCCCCCTCTCTCTCTAAATAAGGACGTCGCTCCTAACCCTAGCTGCCACCCTCGCCGCCATGGCCACCGACAGCTATACCTCAACCACCAACCCCTATGAACCATCCAAACCACTTGCCTGCATCACCCTTGGCAGTGTAACCAAACTTCTTCCCACCAATTACCTTAATTGGAAACTCCAAGTAGAAGCTTTCCTTGATGGTTATGATCTCCTCAAATACCCAAATGGATCGTTACTGACGCCGTCCAAAACGATCACAACCACTGCCGAGACTCCAGTGACAACAGAAAATCCTGCCTATCAAACTTGGCGACGATAGGATCGCCTCATCTATGGCGCCCTCCTCACCACCCTCTCAAATGAGGTCGCCTCTCTGGTTTCCCAAACAAAGACCTCACACGGTCTTTGGACCCTCCTCAAGAACATCTATGCCAAGGCTTCTCGCAGCCATCTCAAGCAACTAAAGGAGCGCCTCCGGACAACATCAAAAGGTACTCAATCCATCACCACATATATGCACTTCCTGAAGCAAACATGCGATCTCCTTGCCTCGCTTGGATCACATGTATCCATTGAAGACATGACTGATTACATCCTACGCAGCCTCGACGACGGCTATCGCTATGTCATTGACGGAGTGAATACAAGGGATAACCCAATTACCTTTGACGACCTTCTTGAGAAGCTTCTCATCCAGGAACTCTCAATCGTCGCTGTTCAGCAACAAACTCCTGCACCACTCACTGCCTTGAAAGCTCAGGTGAGACCCAACTACAAAAACAAGCCGCGTCCTGCCCAACTCCCTGCACAATCAAATCAACGCCCTGGAAATCACAAACCCATCCTCGGCAAATGTCAGTGGTGTGATGTCAGAGGACATGTTCTATCCCAGTGCCGCACCTTCAAACAACAACATCCTGGTATCCCTCCACGTCCTGGTGACTCGGCTCAGGTCAACACTGCAACTGCTGGTCCCCTGCAAACTGATTTTTTGGTTGATAGTGGAGCAACACATCACATAACAAATGACCTTGCAAATTTGGCAATCCATCATTCCTACACGGGTCCTGACTCACTGTTCATGGGCAACGGTTCAGGTTTAAACATCTCTCACTCTGGAACACTTTTAATTAATGGTTTATCCTTGTCTAATGTTTTGTGTGTTCCCTCTATGAAACAAAAAATTATTTCTGTCTCCCAACTTACTAAACAAACTAACTCTGCTGTTCTTTTTATGCCACATTCCTTTTATGTGAAGGACTTACAGACTGGCCAAACAACTCATAAAGGCTCATGTATCGATGGACTTTATCAATGGCCTGCCCCCACACCAGCTGTTCACAACGTTCGCAAGGACTCACCCACATCATGGCACCATAAGCTTGGGCACCCATCATCCTCTATTTTCAAATTTATTTACCAGCATTTTTCTTTAGGCACAAATCAATTCCAGCAATCTGATTCTAATTCATGCCAAATTAGTAAAAGTCTCAAACTTCCTTTCAATGAATCTACTCTTATATCGTATTATCCATTAGAAATAATTTTTTCAGATGTATGGACTTCGCCCATTTTATCTATTGATGGTCTTTGCTACTATTGCATGTTTGTTGATCACTTCACTCGTTATATTTGGCTCTATCCAATGAAATGTAAATCTGATGTACAAATCATATTTCCCAAATTTAAAACCCTTGTTGAAAATTTCCATAAACAACAAATAAAAATATTGTACACAGATAATGGTGGCGAATACATTGGTCTTCGCCCTTTTCTAAGCAATCATGGTATAAGTCATCACACCACTCCACCCCACACACCTGAACATAATGGAATTTCAGAACGCCGGAATCGTCACATTGCCGAGATCGGTCTCGCCCTTCTCCATCACTCAGGCATACCCCTCACCTACTGGCCTCACGCCATGACTACTGCAGCCTACCTTATAAATCGCCTTCCCACTCCCATTCTTAAGTATCAATCACCCTATTTCTAATTGCACAACATTAGCCCGGACTATCATAAATTAAAATGTTTTGGATGTTTGTGTTTTCCCTGGATTAAGCCATATGCTAACCATAAACTTGCACCAAAGTCTGCTATGTGTGTTTTTGTAGGTTATTCGGCTGATCAACATGCATACTTGCATCTCGATCCCACAACAGGCAGGATTTACACCTCTCGCCATGTAAAGTTTGTTAAATCAGAATTTCCGTTTAGCTCCCTTGCTAATAAAACACAGGCACTCGCCCCAGATTTGACGCTTGCATCGCCAAACCAAAACAAGCTCACTCAAATCATTCAACATCCCGCAACTCCAAATGAGCTCGCCCATATCACTCACCCGTCTGCGCCCTCATCACCAATGCCCAATGACCTCGCCCACACCACTCAACAACAGTCGCCCTCCTCACAAACTACCAGCGAGCTCGCCGAACCCACTCAAACATCTTCGCCCTCTTCACCAAACTCCATTGAGGTCGCCCAAAACATTAAAATATCCTCGCCCGCGTCTCCAACATCCAATGAACTGGCCAACATAACTACATCACCAACGCCTCCACCACCGCCCCCACCCACGACTCGCCCACACAACAACCAGTCTACCAACGCCGGTGGGATCATCACCCGTTCTCAAAACAACATTGTTAAACCCATCAAAAAGCTTAACCTTCATGTTCGCACCTTATGTCCCATCGAACCGAGCAATATCACTCAAGCCCTTCGTGACCCTGATTGGCGCTCAGCTATGCAAGCTGAATTTGATGCCTCACATTCAGCCCAGTTGTTAAATCGATAACTATTCGAATTGTCCTTACACTTGCAGTTCGTCAAGGATGGTCCCTTCGTCAGCTTGATGTCAACAATGTGTTCCTCCAAGGTACGCTCAAGGAGGAAGTATTCATGTTACAGCCACCTGGATTTGTCAACAAAACCTTCCCTGATCATATTTGTCGTCTCAAAAAGGCACTTTACGGGTTAAAGCAAGCACCTCGTGCCTGGTATACGGAGCTTCAGATATTCCTTTTATCCCTTGTCTTTGTCAACTCCACTGCTGATGCCTCTTTACTCATCCACCGCAAACCAGGTGTTACATTATACTTATTAGTATATGTTGATCATATCATTGTTACCGGGAGTTCTCCTGCTGAGGTCTCACACTCGCCGCTCACTTTTCTTTGAAAGACCTTGGATGTCTTAATTATTTCTTGGGGGTCGAAGTGATTCCTTCTACTGCAAGCATATTCCTTTCCTAAAGGAAATATATCACTGATCTACTGCATAAATCAGGTATGGCAGATACGAAATCAGCATCCACTCCATTGTCTGCCACAGATAAGTTACTCAAGGATTCCGGCAATCTCCTACCGTCCCCAACCGAGTATCGAGCGCTCGTTAGAAGCCTTCAATACTTGAGCCTTACTCGCCCAATTCATGCAAAACCCCCAGAATGGCGCATTAGACTGCACTCAAAAGAGTGCTCAGATACTTGGCGGGTTCCTGTGACAAAGACGTCTTCATTTCGACGACCGCCCCATTAAATCTCCACGCCTACTCAGATGTGGACTGGGCAAACAACAAGGATGATTATATCTCCACCACTGGTTATCTGTTATATCTTGGCAGCACGCCCATCTCTTGGAGCTCTCGAAAACAACGTTCTGATGCTCGCTCTTCCACAGAAGCAGAATATAAAGCCTTGGCTGACACGGCGAGTGAGCTACTATGGGTCCTGTCCCTACTCACTGAACTCGGCCACACTCCAAAAGCCAATCCAGTCATCTATTGTGACAACCTCGGTGCTACCCACCTTTGTGTTAATCCTGTATTTCACTCTCGGATGAAACATATAGCCTTAGCCTATCATTTTGTCCGAGAAAATGTTCAAAATGGCAAGTTTCGAGTATTCTTTGTTTCTACCGATGATCAACTTGCTGATATTCTAACCAAACCCTTGCTTCGTCCTAGGTTCGATTACTTACTGTCCAAGTTGCATCTCTCTTTCAGACCATACAACTTGCGGGAGGATATCAATAATAATAATTAGAATAATGTCTCACATCAGGTAATATGAAGAAATATGCAAAGGCTTGGTCATATAAATAAAAGCCTTGTGTGTTAGTACATGCACCAATAGTTAGTAGGTTTTGCTATAGCTAAGCATTACTTCTACTATTCAAAATTTGTAACTATCAATTACATTATACAATTACTTTCTTTCTATATTTCTATATAATTTTGTTTGCATAAAAGATATTATAAGAGCTTCTTCACTCTCACACAGAATAGCTTCTAGGATAGATCATAGTCCATTCATGAGTGATTGCTTAAAACAGTGTTAGTTAGACATATTATGATTTTAATATAGAGTTGAGGTTTATGAGTCACGGATCGATCACACCCAATAGACTCGCCCTTAAAACAAAATGTCAATGCTTTGAAAGTCCAAAGTTTAACAACAGCAAACAAAGATTTAATATAACTAACAGGGATAAAATTAATCAGTCAAATTAACACATTATGCCATAAATAAAATTTTCGAATATATGAAGAAAGCATTAATTCCTGAGTTTGACCTTCAATAAGTCGTAATTTATTCCCCTAATTATTCAGAATAGAAGAATTTTATAGAGAAGTCAACCAGTTAGGTGGAGTTGCTTCATATATAATTGTGGTCACTCACACAATTTTCAACTGTTGGATTGCAAAGCACGGAAATGTTATTAGAAACATGCATGTATATATTGTTCCAAGCTTCCCCGTTAAGAAAGCATATAGTAGGAATTGACTACGATCTTCACATTGGTTGATGTCAAATAGTAGTACTTTGTCTTATAATTTAGATAGAGTCTAACCGATAGTAATCCTGACAAAGGGTCATTTTGGTAAGTATGTGTTAGGCCTAATATAAAAATTCAAAATGGTATTAGAATGATTTATAGTTGGATTACGAGTTATTAGATATTGGATCACTCGGATCATGCTTCAAATGTCGAATCTTTGATTTGAAGAGTGTGTTAAGAGTCTCACATTTGATGAGGAGCGGTGCTATTTCAAGCAACAAAAATCTTCACGAATTGATCCCAAAAGAAAACTGGCCAATTAAAATATTTGTTTTGGCGGAATAAACGGAGGAGAGAGACTGCCATCAAAAGAGAGAAATAAAAAAAATGCAATGAAGTGTAATTCGTGGGATCTTCGATAAAATTTAAAAATGTGTTTATAAATGAGAGCGGTCCTTGTAAGAATGAACACAAATTCTAAAAATCTGAGTAACATAGGTAAGAATATTGGAGTAATTCCTCGTGGCTAATAATTGCCCCCACTTTGCCCATTAATATTGTTCTGTTCTGGCATATGTCTTCATGAAGTATGAGTGTGTATGACCTGTAATTATGAATTTAGGTGGATCTAATTATCTAAAGATTATCAACAGTTCAAAAGATAACAATCGAGTATTAATATTGGATGGATAATTTGACGAGTACTTTGAGAAATGGTGAATTTGAAACCCAACAGATTCGATTGCAAATTAAATTGGGTTCATCAACACATGCAGGACCATGCAGTTGACTTGCCATAATATTGTCAAAGTGGCCTAGAAGAGCAACACTTAGCATGTAGTGTAAATGAATGGATCGATGGTCCCTCCAATTAAGTTCTTAAAAGAATTAAGAACATATTCTTAACTCATCATCTCTTTCTCTAGCAGCAGATATGATATAATGTAGCCAAGGAGAAATCATGAGGCCAATGTATAACATTTAATTCGTGATAACGAGGAATATGTCAGCATATGCCAATAAAGTGCTAGTTTTACGTGAATTATATGATACATGTATTATGCATGATGAATGCTATAAATAAGAGAAATTGGCATTCACTGTTGAGCATCAGATGAAGAAAGTAGAGATGTGGAGTTAGTTTAAAAGGAGAGAGGGGTGGTCTTGTATGTAGATGAAGAGTCATGTCTATAAGCCAAGGATGACTTGCCTAGCTAAAAACCATTTACATGGGACTTAATTTGTATATGTTCTGTCTGATGATAGTATGTCCCTTGTTTAGTTTATTAGCAGGCAGGTATCCTAGGCTTTTTGACTGTCTCTTATCTTACATGCTAGACCTTCACTCTTCACATATCATATCAATTATTATTTACTATATATCATTTATCCCTATAGCATACACACACACACACTGTTTTGATGTTGAATTTGAAGAATGCAACAAGATGCGGTATATCCCTGAATTGCAAGAGTAAGTCATATATCCATGATATATTTCTTGTATCCAATTTCATATCTAGCACTCTTTTGTGTGTTAGTTCTTGATACAGTATCAAACTATGTTTAAGCAAGTGGTCAAGGATTAGTGCTATTGCATATTTTGAGGGCTTAATTTCACGTTTAGACTAGCATATGAAAAGGAGAGTGTATAGAAAAAAAATAGCTCAGGTATACATACATAGTTAAATGTTTTGAAATGCTTTGTAAACTAGGCTATCAAAGATATAAAAATTTGTTTGCATCAAATCTTTGATATATAGTAGCTTTTAGCTTTAATTGTATATGTATCAAGAATGGACTAATGCAAGTGGTAAGAAATTTGAGCTTGTTAAGCATGTGGTCAGGAGTTCTGACCTATGTGTATAGAAAAAAATCTAGTTGAAAGGGGAGAACACATCTTTTATGTCTCACACGTTTTTCTTAGAAATTAATCACCATTCAACGACGATGAAAATTTCGTATCAATATTACCCTAACGTAAAAGAAAAAAGTTAGTAATCTTGTAGAATTTGTACATGAGGTTAATGTTGATGTTGAGCTATTGATATGAAAACTTCATATAAGAAATCTTGTGGACTTACCCCACATTTTTCCACTTAATTATATTGATGATGATGATTGTCTCAAGTTTTTAAATAACTAGGGATATTTTTGTGAGAAAATATATCTAGTAAATTTGTAAGTGAGTTAGTAGTTAATAAAAAAGGGTCAAATTTGATATAAATACTAGTAAATTAAAAAAAATGTGCACCATTAATGACGATTTATTGTGTACAAAATTATTATTTTTTGTTTAATGTGTGCTTTTTACAAATATCTACCTTTTGTTTAATGTGTGCTTTTTACAAATATCTAGGGTAAATAGATCAAATTTTTTTGTCAGATAGTCTAATGAATAGAAGTTCATTTTTTTTTAAGGTGAATAAGTAATGTGTTTGGGGTTCGAACTCCGGTCCTTTCATATATTATGCAATGTTTCTAGCAATTGAGTCAAGGAACATAAATAGATCAATTTTTCATAAGTAATGGTAGTTTGAATTTTTATTTTTATAAAAAAAAAAATTGAAAAAAAACTCATTAGCTCTTGAGGTATTCCTTAATAAAAAGGTCTTGAGGTACCTATCAAAATTCCCAAAGTAATTGGGGTGAAGCACTATATAAAAAAATCGCCCCTTTTGTTAAATAAAATTGCAATTCGTCATTTTTTGTTTCTACTTCAAACTCCTTTAATATGTAATTAAATATTATTAACTACTGTCCGCATGAGTTTATCTCATTTAGTAAGGGATAATGCACAATATGTGCAGAGGTCGGGGTTCGAACCCCAGACACCCCACTTATTCATCTTTAAGGTGAATTTCTCTAGTCACTAGGCTACTTGACCAAAAAAATAAATATTATTAACTACTAATTACAAATTTTGTTAAAAAAACTATTAATTATAAATATATTAATTTTTTTTGAAGGAATTATAAATATATTAATTATAACTACATCACTTAAATATAAGTTGGTTTTCAAAATTTGTCCCTTTTTTTCCTTAAAAAAAAAAATTGTCCCTTTTTTTTTACGGTGTGATTCCCGAGTCAATATCTCTAAAAAAATTATCCTCGAATTGCATTTTTTACATATTTTAGATTAACAACCCTCAAAGTAATTTAAGTAGAACCCTTAAACAATTCGTTTCCTCTATTTATTTATTTTTTAAAAAGCAAATTGATAAAATGATGTAGTTTTAGATATTTTTTTAATAAATAATATGGTCTATATTCATGCAGGATGGGATCGTCCGGGCATGTACACTCAAAATCAATCGTGTATATGGTTGATGTTCTATTTTTTAACTAGTTGAAATCGACGATGGGCACAGGATACTCTAACTCCATCGGATTCGCCGATAGGAAAAGCAAAACTTGTATCCTCCAGATGCAACTCAATTCTCTTTACTCACGAGGATATGAAGTTTTACCATTCAAAGATACTCATATTTATAGGGAAGCCAATTGGCTGCTTGTAACCAAAGTTTGTTCTATCTTTAGTTAATCATTGTCGTATTTTAACTTGTTTCGTGCGCAATTTCTAATTTTTCTGGAGTTTTTTTAACATGTTCAGTAAAGTTTTTTTTATAAAAGTAATACATGTACTCCTTCCGTTTTAAAATACATGTCGCAATTTTATAATGTGCATTATTCACATAGCTTACTTTGATCATATTTTTTAACTAATATATAAAGGAGAATGTTAACGGGTGCCCTAAAGGCATTGGTTAAGCATTCAAAACAAGTAAATTTTCGTAAAAAATTTGTGTAATTATTACTTGATCAAAGGTAACATCTTATATTTTCAAAAAAAACATCTTATATTTTCGAGACAAAATTACTATTTGTAGATTCCTTAACCATTATCCTAAGGACACCGGTTAGCAAGACCCGTATATAAATACAAATGTTAGCATGTAAGATTTTTTTTTTTTGAAACGGCAAATATATAAGATGTTGTTTGATTTGTCTCGATAAATATTTCTCGATAAATATTTTTGAAATATCAAAATTTTATAATTTTTTATTACATATAATTAAAAATATTAATGGTGAAAATTGTGTGTTGACATATGTGCAGTGATTGACTGCGACAGACGAAAATTTCTTGAATCTCAAAATGTAAACAAAAATTAGTTAACATAAATTAAGTATTTAATACAAATTTTGAAGTAAATACATTCAATTTTGTTGATCAATATTTAAAGAGAAAAAAATATTTTTGGTAAACTAGTAACAAAATCCATTAAAAACGTGTGAAGTAGCCGCTACGCATGAAGTGCATAGGGGTGCGCGTGTGTGAGTTGTTGTGAAACTGAGTGTGTGAACACGAGAAAGTCAGCAACAACAACAAGGAGGAAAAGAAACCAAAAAAAAGGATGACTGCATGGGATTCGTATTTCGGACTAGAAGAGTGAGTGAAGACTTGACCTGGGAAACTTCGCTGTCTTTATGTCACGCTCATACTGCTTCCAACTTCTACCTGTTCCTTCTGCCTCGCCCTTTTCTTCATAATTGACTTCAATATATCCATTCAAGGAGTAAAAGTCTATACCGACCAATTAAAATTGAAGGAGTATAATATAACAACTAATAACCACCAAAGAAGGCATGTATGTGTTGTGCACAATTTAGTTGCAAAGTTTGAGACCCTATATTTGTATACTTAGCTATTAAGATAAGATTAGGATGAACATGTTGTAAGTACCTTCATATATTACTGCAGCTTTAACCTTTATGAATTGGTGCATATATTGTTGATCAAATTAAAGAATGAATCGAAGAGTTTTTATAAATATTGTTTAAATAATTAAAAGAGGTTTTATTTTTTTTATAAAAAGTTGTATAATTATTACTTTTTTATATATTTAACTTATATTTTTGAGGTAAAGTTACCTATTACTAAAAAGTTCCTTCCTTCAAAAAAAAAAGTATAAGTTTCCTAAACAATGTTCTTTAGACGCTTGTTAGCATAATCTATAATTGAATTTGTGAAGAAGAAAAAACATATCTTCTTCAATTTCTTTTATTGTTAATTACATTTTGTTTGTTTGTGTGAAAAATTTCTATTGCAATGACTATCACATTCATCGGTGTTGAGTGTACTATCAATAATTTTAGGAGCACACTCATGAGACATTATATCTTTCTATGTAGAGAAACATAAACACAATAAATTTAACAATATTTCTTTTAGAATGGACCAAGGATAAGTCTGACTAGAAAATATTGTCCAATCAACAAACAATTTGCTATTTGATTACACGGATCATACGATATCTATCAACATAGGGGATCAAACCCTATGATTGGATCACGACCCTCGTATGACGATGGTTATATGTGATTTGCACATGATATCTCTCAAAAGCATAACCATTTTTGACCAAGAGTCCCTTACACATCATCTAAATTTAAAGGACCGCACATGCAAGCAAAAGTACACTGTCCATTCAGTTAAACTTCTAAGCTCTCTTTAAACTCTCATCAACTTGAACGTTGAAGTCTTTGCAAATACATCACCCTCACCCTCACCCTCGGTGAGTAGTTGCAGTCCTCTGCCGCATCTCAACAACTCTAGTCTGAATTAATATAATACATACATAATATCAATCATAATATTCGTTATTGAAACAAGAAAGTGATTATAACACGGTGAATAGCGCAGCTGTAGACCAAACATTAACGGCTGGCTTGGCGGTAAGAAGAAACAGGCAAGTGGCGCTAGCGGGAATTAACAAGTCCCAAACGCGAGTGTATTCCACGCTCCACATGATCGCTTCGCTTTGTATTGCTGTCAACAACGCTGAGTCGAGTCTCACTCTTCACACACTCTCTCTCCTCCCAATCCCAATCACAGTCCCACACCCTCCTAACTTCCCCATCGAAGAAACACAACCTACCCAAACCGTTTCTTTCTATTCCTAAGTTACTATACTAAACAAATCATAGCTCATTTCAGTTCTCAATTGAACCATAGAAATTCATTTTACGATGAAGGAATCAACAACAACAGAAGCAGACCCTGTTAGCGTTTGCCTGAACCTCACCAATTCACTCATAGAACATGAAATCCCTACCGTCCATCACTTAAAAACCAAATGGTCAATCTTCGGAGTCAAACTAACCCAGCTCCAAACCCACCTCACCGATTTCTCCACCGAATATTCCAAATCCTCCACCACCAACCCACTCTCCCTCCACCTCCTCCACTCCATCCTCCAAACCCTCAATGACGCCGTTTCACTCTCTCACCACTGTCAATCCCAAATTTTACCCCACGGTAAACTCCAAACTCAAAGCCAAATCGATTCACTCATCGCCACTCTCCACCGCCACGTCACTGACTGTGATGTTCTCTTCCGTAGCGGACTTCTCCTCGAAACCCCCGCTTTCTCTAAACGCGAAGCTGTTCGATCTCTAACGAGAAATCTCATCGCACGGTTGCAAATCGGCTCACCAGAATCACGCGCCACTGCAATCGACTCACTCTTATCTCTTCTCAATGAAGATGATAAAAACGTTACAATAGCCGTCGCACAAGGTGTAGTTCCGGTGCTGGTTCGGTTACTCGATTCCAGCTCCGATATGAAGGAGAAAACTGTTGCTGCTATTTCCAGAGTTTCGACGGTGGAGAGTGGGAAGAATAATTTACTTGCGGAGGGGTTGTTGTTGTTGAATCATTTGGTTAGGGTTTTGGATTCCGGAAGTGGTTTAGCTATAGAGAAAGCTTGTATTGCGCTTCAGGCGTTGAGTTTGAGTAGAGATAATGCTAGAGCGATTGGATCTAGAGGTGGAATTTCGTCTCTGTTAGGGATTTGTCAAGGTGGAACGCCGGGTTCACAAGGTTATGCGGCTGCAGTTTTGAGGAATCTGGCCAAGTTTAATGAAATCAAAGAGAATTTTGTGGAGGAGAATGCTGTTGTTGTTTTGTTAGGGTTGGCTTCATCTGGAACGGGTTTGGCGCGAGAGAATGCGATTGGCTGTGTGGCCAATATAATTTCAGAGGATGAGAGTATGAGGGTTTTGGCTGTGAAAGAAGGTGGTGTTGAGTGTTTGAAAAATTACTGGGATTCGGTTACGATGATTCAGAGTCTTGAAGTTGGGGTTGAAATGTTGAGGTATTTGGCTATGACTGGTCCAATTGATGAGGTTTTAGTTGGGGAAGGGTTTGTTGGGAGGGTGATTGGAGTGTTGAACTGTGATGTTTTAACGGTGAGGATTGCGGCTGCGAGAGCTGTTTATGCTATGGGATTGAATGGCGGAAACAAGACTAGAAAGGAAATGGGGGAATGTGGGTGTGTTCCTTTTTTGATTAAAATGTTGGATGGGAAAGGTGTGGAGGAGAAGGAATCTGCTGCAATGGCGTTATCGGTTTTGTTGCAGCACCCTTTCAATAGGAGGGTTTTTCGGAAGGACGAGAGGGGAATAGTGAGTGCAGTTCATCTATTGAACCCTGCTTTGGTTAATTTGGATAAGAAATACCCTGTTTTGGTTCTGGTTTCACTTTTGCATTCGAAGACTTGTCGGAAACAAATGGTGGCTGCTGGGGCTTTCGTATATACGGAGAAGCTTGTTGAGTTGGATGTTCCGGGTTCAAAGAAATTGTTAGATGGACTTGGTCGTGGTAAGATTTGGGGAGTTTTTGCAAGACCCTAGAGATTGATCCACATTGAGCTAAATCATGGTACAGGAGCAATAACAATCGTTGATTTTTCACTGAATCTGTATGTATGATATTATAGGTGTGTTCAGTTTTTTGTTTTCTTTATTTTTTCCCTTTTTTTTCTTGTAATTACTAATAATTTATGCTTATTTCTCCTGTATGTGGAGGTGAGTTTTGTCAAATTATTTAATGGGAATTTGTGTTTATGTTTAGGAGCATCATAAAGTACATGATTTGATTTTGTGTTGTACTAGACTAGTATAGTTCATAGTTAATTCATTGCAAAGATGATTTTGATATGGTGCTTTTAACTGTGCAATTCAATATCAATGAATGCTAGTATTTTCAATGTAGCTTTCCAGCATTATCTTCAGATACATCTAACATGCCTCTGGAACAGAACAGAATAGGGTAGGATATATTTTCAATCCACATGGTCAAGAACAAATATGGTAGTAGGAAAGGATTGTGAAAAGAATAGCAATAGTAAAATTTATCATAGATGTAATGAATGAAATGGACTGATAAAGTTTTATTCCCCTTTTTTATTTATTTAAAAAACAATTGGTAATAACTAATGCTAAATTCTATTTCATTTTTCTCCATTTTACATTTCGCCATCAATCCATTAATTAAAGCATAAAATAGAAGATAACGCCTTGTGTTTGTTCATACTCCATAGGATTGATTCTGTTGTAGCCGACAATGGCTATGAACCTATCTATGACTCCTGTTTGTAACTGTATATTGATTGATGCACTACAGACTAATTCCAATCCCTGTTTTCAGATGAGTTCCAAATAACTTGCCTGATCTGCCATCAACAAATCATAACTTCTTTTACACAGGTGGGTAACATGTTAGTGGAAATCCCAGGATTCAGATCACCATTGATAGGTTACTCGTCCTATTTTCACGTGTTTGGATGAACAATGTGTGACCGATCCTCTTAATAAATATTTCCTCTTTGCTATATTAGGAATTGCTTTCTTGGTCACTTCTTTATCATAATTTACATTTCTTTGATGTCTGCATCATACTTAAAACTGATTTCATAAATAAAAATTTAAATGTTTCTTTGCCTTTGCCTCATTAGTATATGATTACATTAGTAGAAGTGTTTGATACCATAGGATTTTCCTAAATGTCTTTTTGGTGGATGGTGACATAATTGCCTGCGAGTGCCATGTGCTATTGTTCTTGAGCATGTGCATATGGTTTATTGATTGCCCAAATTGCAGTGTTGTTGTTGTCTGTTGCTCTAACACATTAGGACCTACCTACCTTAATATTTTTCCCACGACTCTCTTCACTCCTGGGCTGAGCTTGTCCTTTTAGTCTTTAAACAATTTTCTGTTGAAGACCCCTGCAATTGAATGCCTGAATTAATTTTTTTTTGCTGCGTTGTCATTATTATCTCAATAGTATATAAAAAACCATTACTTATGTTTGACGACAGCTGTTCATGGGGAATCTTCAAACATTCTGAAGACAGTTCTTTAATACAGAAAATATATATACTCCTTTAGCCAGCCGAAAATGTACTGGTCTCTAGAATTTCAGTCTTTTTGCATGCCATTTGTATGACTCAAATGAAATAAGAAAACCCTGATCTCTTTTCTATAATGGAAGTTGGTTTTTCCATCTTGGAAATAAATGTTTTAAATTAAATTTTAGATACTCCTCCTTAACCATAGTATTGATCTTTTGGGTATCTATCTACTTTTTAATCACTAAATTCAATTGGAGAACTAGGTTGGCCATCCTTCAAGAGTCCGTTTTTCCAACCAAATTTCACTATCCACAATAAGGCAAGTCTCGTGCCAGAGACATTGTTTAAGGAACTGAGTTTAGTTTCACGCAAATCATGGTGACAGTGGTTTTAGGAAAAGTTTGTAATGTGAGACGTGGATATGATTTATCTATAATAATAAATATGATTTGATTATGGAAAAAATGAGATGAATATCATATGTAGAATGAAGAAGATGAAAAAGTTTGATATTTTTGAGATGAAATTTGTAGTCACTCTTAGAAAAATCCCTATCAGTGAGATCTACATTATTCCATGAAGAATTTGTAGTAATTTACTTCTGATGGCAAGTAGGATTCGATTTTGTAACTAATGAGGTGAAGATCACATATTGAATAAAGGGGATAAAAAAAGTTTGATGTTTTTAATATCAACATGATAACTGACTGTAATAATAAAAATGAAGAAAATGAGATTTTTCTTTGATAAGAGTAATTACTCTAATTCATCAAAGTGGTAATGTAAAGAAAACTTCTATTTACCTTTGGTAATGTAAAAAACAAAACCTTCATTTCCCTTTATTTTATGAAATGAATATTACTAAATAAAAAAGTTTTAAATATTTTAGGAAATAAGAAACTTCAATTTTCCTTAAAAAAAAAAAAAGAAACTTCAATTAAAATGTGTCAATTATAATTATAAGAAGTATTAGAAAGAGACATACCGACAGACCCAATTGTATATATCATAATTTCATATTAAAATAAAATAGTTTGTTAGGTAAGATAGTCTAAAGATTACTTCTAGAAATTTACACGTGAGGCTGATTTTTTATTTTTTTTAAAGAACGTGAAGCTGAAATTGATTTGTCTAATTGACCTTTTTAACTTTATCTCTTACAGACTCGTTAATATCATTTTTTTTTTTATAGAAACAAACTTTTATATTTCATGCATGAAAGTGGTGAAAATACAATATGGTATTAATGAAACACTTGTTTTTTTTTAATGACGAATGTTGATAATTATTTATAAAATTAGTTTTTTTTTCTCCTTCATCTAAGTTTGAATATAAAACATCTAATTTTTTATCAATCAGCTTAAACTAGTTGAACTATTGATCAATCCCTAATTAAATATTTGGTGACTAACATATAAAGTTGATGCTCTTGCTAAAGTGTGAACAATAACATTTGTTTGTCTCGTAACAAAAACTAATTTTGAAGTTTGAATAATTGGTAAAGGAGCATTTAACAATCGAACAAGATATTACCATATGTTTTGATTTTTAGAGTTATCAACCATGCCGTCAACCACTAGTTTAGAAGCTAGTTCAATAAACATTCTAATAAAACCCCATTTCACCAAGCCAAAGAATAGCTTCTCATAATCCTAATGCTTCCACTTTCATAGTTTCATTGGTTTAGGTACTCCATCATACATCATCTTTGGTGTTCCCGCGGTGCTCGTGCACTTTCACCTCCACTTGCAGCTTGATCCATTTGTGGTGAATTCACGGGCCAAAACATTCCCTGAGAACAAGTATGTCAAATGCTCTTCGGATGCAGATGTTGAAGGTGGAGGAGAATTCACCATCTCAAGTGTTGAAGACTTCATCAACTAGTATTGGGTAGAAAATGTTTTGGAGAGTTTTTTAATGTGTTTCACGCTTTTAAGATTATATAACCGAAATTCATGTTTTACATTTTTTTTTAACGTTTTACTGACTTCATCAATCAATCAGTAGTGTTTTGGAGGGATATCTTCATTCTTCTTAAATCATCTTATAAAAATCATGGAGGTGCAGAAGTATTTTCCTCCTCACTAATTACTTTTACATTGAGGCTGAGATGATGACTATTCCAATATTGATTTGAGAAACATGAGAAAGCGAAATAAGCTGAGTTTTAAATGTTTTTATTTTATTTCTCGTTTTTTGAGGAACCAACAACGGTCGTAAGAACAGATAATAGTATAGACTTCTATTTACTTGATATAAGCAATATCAATTAGTCTCGTTTTTTTACCTAAAATTAAAATTAAATAAAATTTATTATTTACATTAATATAATATTATTGTAAACAGTTCAAGAGTACAAAATATGACTAAATTGTAAAGGTTTTCAACCACTATAATAAAACATTATGTTCAAACATCAAAATACAAAATAAACTTGCAAAATCGTAAGTCTCTTAAGTCTTAACCATCCAAAAAGACAAGTTTCACAAGTTACTAAAGTTGTTAATAAAATTATCCAAAAAAAATTAGACTTACATTCTGATTTTACTCGAGTTTACCCAAGTTTACCCGATTTTACTCGAGTTTGACCAAGTTAACTCGAGTCAAACTCGTCAAACATTCCGATTTTATCAGAAATCGAATTTACCTCCGAATTGACACGATTTTGCTACCTAAAAACGTAAACTCAATAAACCCAACGAATTAACACTCGGAACATTGGTTGCTATGTTTCAACTTTCAACGCGGTTTTTGGAAAGAATATATGAACATGCGGTTGTCTTTTTTGTTTCAAGGATCAAAGTCAGTATAACTTTTTTTAGTTTTTTTTCCACATGTCGTTTTTCTAGCCAATTTTATTTTTAAACAAAAACTAAAACTCTCATTTATTAAAAAATGTGACATTATTTGTCAATTTCGGTTTTTCTTAATGTCACTTCATTGTTTACACGTCATTTTATCTAAATTAGTCACCAGCGAGTATCGTTGATATATACATACAAAATTTCCAAACACTTCACAGCACCCATCACTTCAAATTCAAATTCATCAATGAGATGTCTTCAGGGCCATTCTTATAAAATTGAAGACTCGACTCTCGTAATAAAAATAGGCTTCTAGTAAAATAAACAATTTTTTTAAGAACAATCTTTTATTCGTAAACATTAAAAATAATCATCATGGTAAGTAAAACAAAAATAAATCTATATTCTAATCAATAACATGAAAATGCAACATAAAACTATATATATATATATATATATATTGCTATTTTGACTACACATCACATGAACCTAACATAAACCTGAGAGATGAACATGCGACCTTCTTCAATGTATGAAAACCACGGAACAGCCGCTGGGCCACTAGTGCTTATAGTAATTTTGTTTAGACTATTACTTTTTTCATCCTATAAATTTTAGAAAAATGCACATGGATTTCGGATTATAAAATCCGAACACATCCAAATTGTGTTCCGATTTTATAATCCGAAATATGCTTATGTATAATAAATAATCAAAAAGAAAAAAAATATTTTGAGAACTCCATAAATTGGAGGCCCATCTCTATAAAGTTGTTTGCACCCCCATTATGACGTCTCCGGATCTCCTTATTTGTCAAAATTAGAATTCTGCTCTTCCTCCAGCACAAAACGCTCGCGCCCAACTGAAATTACACATTTACCCCTACACTAGTTAACTCACGCCGTGTGAATTAACTAACGCACCTTTTAGAATTTTGTTCTGCTTAAAACAGAAACTTGCACATTTTCTTGAACAACTTTCCTTGTTGATCTAACCACCACTTTCTTAACACTCTTTTGGAGCCATTTACTATCCCTTTTAACTCACCTTACATTGGCATGGGGCACTTTTTGTTAACATGTGGAGGGTATGTGTCAAGAGCTCATGAATCAAGTATATACATGGGGTTAAAAGTGAATGGTAAGTTCTAAAGCGTAATTGAGAATGTGCCACGATGTTTGTCAATTATTTTAGTATATGTTTTTGCATGGACTAATATAATACTCACTTTATGATGATGCTTGGTTGTTTTAAAGAACTTGGTTACAGTATAATACATTAGTACTAATGGAATACCATTTTTGCTGGGCGTGAGTTAACCCAAGCAGCCTGCGCGAGTTAACTCACGCAGTGTCTTACACTTGCGTGACTTAGGTCACGCCGTTTCACTTAACTAACGCACAAATTTACAAATGCGTTTGTTAACTAGCGCAGGAGTATTTTAGTCAGTTTGGCTGAATGAGAGTGAAACTTGCTAGGTGAAGAGCAGAATTCTCAAAGTTAATGTGCTTCCTCTCCACCACAAACATACATCATATGCTCTCATAGCCATGATCACATAGCCCTTATATCTGCCCCATATTTGTTGTTAACGGTCACATTCTAGCTATCTATCCGTGCACCTCTATTTCTTCTTCTCCACCGCCATGACACATGTCTCAATTTCACTATGACGCACAAGACATGCCATCGTGACCCACCTCTGTTTCACATCCTCTCACAGGCATACTCATATTTTTTAATGAAGCATAAGAAAGACACACGATGATGATAAATGATAAGAAACGTAGGTGTTGGCCCTCGATGATGAAAGACGTCATAGATTAATGAGATTACTTTGTTGGGGGTTTACTAGTGTGTTTTGGAAACAGGTAAAGGGTTTATCAGCGAGATGAACATGTGTTGTTTGTTATAGAAACGGTTTTAGGACACACAATAAAATATGAACAATATTAGACAATTTTTTTATAGAACAATATTGGACACTACGTAAAAAGTCTTGTTTTGATCTTGTATAATTAATATTATATTTTGGTATTACATTTTTTTCTTTTAATTTTACCACTCATTTAATTATTTTTTACCATCTTATCTTTATTTGCCAACAAAACGAAAAAATCAAACACACTAGAACCCGTATTGACGATAGTATATACAGTATGCATAGATATATAGATGAAACTAAATTTTATATTATTGTTTATGTTAACAGTTAGAGTGATAGTATTTTTTGTACCAGTGGTTAGCAATTGTTGGATTAATTATTTAATTAATTAAGTATGGATTGACAATAATCAATTATTATAAGTTTATATTATAATATAAATTATGGTTTAGTTGATGAATATGAGTGATTGGGCTATTCTTACTAATGGACCGTGATGAGTTGCACCGTTCTGAACAACACTGTGCAAACCTAACGCTAGAAGGAACGAAGGTAGTTATCCCTCCCATAGTTGTCGGCGGTTATCCCTAGTTCAAAGGTACACAATTTCTTTATTCATTTTTTATTATTAATGATATGCTATAACTTATATCTAGTGATTCATGGCTAAACACTAAAAACTTTTATCAATTGTTGTCAAAGTCAAATAAATACATTTTATGGCTGCTTTAATATGCGATCGATGTATTACGGCAATCAAATTTGTGCATATTGTTGAAATATTTCCTATGGAGTATTTTGTATTATTGACTTTGATTTAGATTCTTAATCGTATGCACAGAGCCATGCTTATTTTTCATTGTTCACTATTTCGAGTGAATTGACTCGTCAATTGGCATCATAATAATAATCATGAATTTAGTCCTGCCTTGGCTTGATCGATTAAATTAATAACAAAATTGGCAGAACCGTATGTTCATCTCTTTCGATCTTGAGAGCTTTTATTCCATGATGTCATGCGATTAATATACTGAAAGACCTTGATTTATAAATCTGTGTTTACTTTTCGGATTCTCAAACCCTATACTTTTGAACTCAGATTCAACTTTTGTATTGATGAAATTGAACGAGGTTTTCTTTTAATTGACCGATTCCTAACCAAACCCATGTACGATCGTCGTGTTTCTGTAGTGAGAGATTGAATCGGTCACGTCACGGGTTTTTGACCCATTTCAGATAGTTCCGGACAAAAACTAATTGGGTCGGATGTCTTTTATAACCGCCTGTCTTTTTACCCGATCCAATTCTTTGTAATGATCCGGGTCCAATCCTTTTTTGTCTTCTTTTATAGATCTTATCCTTTTACTCACCGGTGCCTTATTACCTTTGCTAGTATGGCCATAATTTTAAGATATTTATGCATGGTATAAACTTATATCATACTATATTAAGCATACATATTATACAAATTTCATGTCCTATATAACTTTATTTGGGGATAAATTGTATATATTTTCTCTATTTTGAAAATTTTATGAACATTCCTTAGTCTTATTTGACACTTTTGAAAAATACCAACCCCTCAAATTTAAGATTGATATGTCAATAAGGAATTTTACATCTCCAATATTATTATGAGATAAAAAAAATATATAATTTCTTTTGTACCCAAAATATTATTAAGAAGATTTGATTTATTTTATATGCTTAAAATCTAGGATTTAATTATTGTATGAAATCTCTAAATATGTGATGTAAATTAATATGAGAATCATATACTCCTTTTAAATCATATATTTTCTGCATTTGACTCTAAAATATCCTATGAGAATATACTTTGTATAGCTATAACATTTTTTGTAGAATATTGTTTTAAAGGGTTATGCTTGTGAAAATTCTTAGACTCGATCTTATATATTCTTGCATCAAATCAAATACTCTATATAAATTAATACATAAACAAATTGAAAAATTCACTCTTATGTTAGTAACACTGACTATTTAATCAATTAAAATGTTACTATTGTGAATTTATAGAAGGCTCAATTTTATTTATTTTAATGCCAAATATAATTAATTTAAATTTTACGATTTTAAATATTATTGGCATTATAAATATTCTAATATAATATATTCTTTAATTCATATTATCTTAGCATAAAGATCCATAGTTTACTAATTGGTCACTCTTTTGGTGACATATTTAAACTCAGTCACTTGTGTATGATTCTTGTCACAAATTGATTTAAAGGGTCGTAATATTTTATTTTAAAATAAGTATAGTGAAATGTATATTATATATGCCATTAATATTGAATTTAAAATTGGCATATTTCTCTTTAGGGTTTTTCTATCATGTGCAAATTTGCACATGTTAAGAAATTTAAAGTAGTAAGTTTGCATTGGAACTTGAACGTTTTATATTAAATATATAATTTTTTATTAAATAGTTATAGTTTTTCAATAAA
>Ga0228710_1000945_pt1 | contig 41347 bp, 15 predicted proteins | sample MedpolnodulmetaG_FD_177995 | JGI IMG/M metagenome (GOLD analysis project Ga0228710, IMG submission 177995) | Root nodule microbial communities from Medicago polymorpha collected in Santa Monica, California, United States - pink nodules | ecosystem: Host-associated > Plants > Roots > Nodule... | reverse complement strand
GCAATAAGGGGTAACAGCCTTGGAGACTTCACTGAGCACAACAGCATCAACAACCTTTTCTTCATTCTTCCTTATATCTGGATTTATACTACTCACACCCCCTGTCTCTGCTTTCACCAGCACCACACTCCTTACTTTCTTACCAATACCAAAGGAACCAGTGTTGAAATTGGTACCTATAATTCCCTTTTTTCTCTCACCTAAACGTGGCTTTTGGCACAAAACTACACCAACTTGGCTTAAAACAGATGCCATTGAAAGGGTATAAATTTGTTTGTGTTTATCTTTGGTTTCACAAGTTTTGAACTTTGCAATAAGGTAGATGATGAGATAATAAAAGATTGAAATGTTACATGTGTCCCTGAACTTGTGGATAGCACACTCCACTTTGAATGGAGACAATATTGACATGTCATTAGCTTTTCTGGTGGAAGAAATTTATTAGGGGACCACTCTTAAACTTACTAACTATTTGACATTTGCAAAGAAAAGGTAAAATAGAAGGTAAACTTGAAATGAATATTGGATGTTAGTAACTTTTGTGTCTTAAGTTCACGTCATAAAGAATTCAAAAAGAGCAATTTTATATTAAAAAATATAATATTTTAAATTTTAAAAGTTAAATGCATGATTTTAACAATATATATTTTTATAAGAGTTTTTTAAAATGTGTTCTTAAACACACAAATTAATAATTACTAAAACAGATTTTGTTTTGTAAAACGGAGAAAAGAGACTTTGTTTCATGGCTAATAATTATGTGATCACCAACTGAAGTCACACGCTACAAGTCATGAAATTTGTATGGATTTAGATTTTTATTTTTATTTTTATGAATACTAGCTGAAAGGAGGCCACTATAATGCTCGTCTGTTTGTTTTTTTTATTGCGTTAACGCATGTGATTATTTTATTACGTTTGTTTGTATAATTTTGATTAAAATTTTAAAATATTAATAGAAATTATTGATATATTGATTTATAAACAAAACATTGTCAAAGCATATGATAATTATTTATGAACTCAACATATTTTAGTTTGCCTGCATATAAAATAAAGATAAAATAATAATCTTTTATTGTTTATTCTAATAGTAATTAGTAACATCATAACATAAATGTATAAATGACATGTTATGTAAAAGAAACATTGTTATGATTGCAATAAAATAATATCTTTAAAAACTACTTTTTTTCGTAAAGTCTCAAACTTCTCCTTCTATTTTCGCTTCTTTAATGAGAACTTTTTTTGAATTTTGAGAAACTCCTCTTGATAAAGCTACATATAATTAACCATGGCTGAAAACATGTCGTAGAAGATAGATTCTGACATTTGGAATGGTCTCTGCCCTTTAACATTAATTTTTGCTCACATTTGTTACTAATATTTTTTTAGAGGATTTAAAGTCCAAAATTTTACATTATATTTTGCTCACGTTTGTTACTAATATTTTTTTCAAAGGATTTAAAGTCCAATCTTTAACATTATTTTTTGCTCACGTTTGTTACTAATTTTTTTTTAGAGTATATAAAGTTCAATCTTTAACATTATTTTTTGCTCATGTTTGTTACTAATCTTTTTTTAGAAGATTTAAAGTCAAATCTTTAACATTATTTATTGCTCACGTTTGTTACTAATCTTTTTTTTAGAGGATTTAAAGTCCAATCTTTAACAATATTTTTTGCTCACGGTTATTACTAATCTTTTTTTAGAGGATTTAAAGTCCAATTTTTAACATTATTTTTTGCTCACGTTTGTTACTAATTTTTTTTAGAGGATTTAAAGTTCAATCTTTACCATTATTTTTTGCTCACGTTTGTTACAATTGATCAAAGGCTAAGGAAGTGTAACTTATATTAATAAAATAATAAAATTATATGGAAATACTGTTTTTTGTGGAAGGGATATGAAAATACTTGACAATCTTTGTTGGTTGTATCGAGGGAAACAACACATTTGTACAACATAAATACGGCTGATAAAAAAGTAACATGAGTTTTTGTTTTGTGCTAGTTTTTTGTGAGTTTGATCTTTGGATCTTTGGTTAACGGCGACGATTAGTGACATGGATTACTAATTCACGTGTTGTTTTATAATTGACTATTTGTATTTAAAATTAAAGGTATTTTTAGAAGAAAAAAAGTCCAATCCAAAAGTGTGCTGAAAGAGGTAGTTTTCTGTGTATATATATATATATATATATATAGAATAGATTTGTATGGATTTAGATTGATCAATCAAAATGTCATGGAGTATAGCGCAGGTTGAGACTTGTAGTTTAACACTGGTAAAACAAAATGGGACGGCATAATATGACTCATTGATAAGACCAATTTTTAGTTTATACAAGATAGTTTATAACTCATAAACCCTTATAATTAAGTATATTTATTTGGTGACATTTATTTCTTTCGAGCTTACATCAAATTTTACTACTTTCTAATGTTTTTTGATATGCTTTTGCGTTTAAGTTTATAGTTTATCATTTTTCCACGAGTTTTATCCTTATTTGTCAATTCAATTGTTATATTCTTTAGGAGAAGCAATTCAATTGTTAATTTTAACTTAGTTGTTGTTATCTAGGTTACCATCGATCCATTTTAAATACATTATCTATCATCTAGTTTATCAATTATCGGCTACTTCTTCGCAAATAGAATTTGTGTGCAGTATGTTGCTCTATTGACACATACACACCTTTCCCCTCCTCACTCGATCATAATCTTCTCATAAAGATCACATGTTGATCACGACTATTATTCTAGAACGATCTAAACGATTTTTCTACCAAAACTTATGAGCGTTTTTTATGTAAAAGGGCCTCTTCTTTTAGGAAAAATTAAGGTACATGTTCATTTCATCATCTCTTAATCACCTCGTTCTAAAATCGACTAGTGAGTTGAAGTATTTCAAATATCACCTTCGTCGAAGACTCTTCGACTGTCGTGCTCCATTGTACTCAAGTTATCTTGGTCAGAACTTGTGACCTCTCTGTATCAAGTATAATGAATTATATAGAGAAATATTAGTGCAGTTCCGTGTATGTGCCCTAAAATCAGGGCATTGTCGAACTATTACATTGGTTCAATATGCGGTCACATAGTCAACACATTTATTTATTTTGGATCAACATTGGAGGGTTTGGATTTGAAATTTGATTTAGTAATAGAGTCAAAATATGAGACATCTAATCTAACCACAATTAATTATTGAAATGTACCAAGTGCACTTTCCAATTTGTATGATGTTATGCTATAGATGAAAATATTGCAGTGAAGTAATCAATATATCAAGGGTAGTGTTAACTTATGCCCTTAGGGCACATGTTAAGAAACCCAAAAGAAGAAATATTCTTTAAAATTTTGTGCATTTAATTCATTAAAAAATTAAATGCAATGCACACATTTATTTCTACTATTGATTCATTAACTTGTGTCTTAAGGGCACAAGTTAACATTTTCCATATATCAATAGTATCTTGGAAATTGAACTTTTCTTTTGTCAACTATGAGACCTAACGAGAAATAGGCATGTGGAAAGAAAAAAAGATTCCGTCTAATTGTTTTACGAATCTAGTTGATGAGTATCTCTCGACACTTTTAAGATTTAAAATTAATATTTTTAAAAAAAGTCAAATATTTTAATTTTTAATGAATGAAGTGCATAATTTTTTAATTAAATTTATTATTCAAGGCTTTTATAGAGTGTCTCACGGATATTCGTTAGCATTTTCTTTGTTTTAGATGTATTTATTTTTTTCTATCGACAACAAAAACATAGTGGAAAAGAGAACAGAAGACTGCTAAAAAGTTGTTAGTTAATTTTACACTGTTGTTCATTAAACGTTGATTGAAATTTCTTAACCACCAAGTGGGAAGGTTAGGGTGATTTAGGAAAAATTTTGTGCGCACCCCTTAAGGGTATATACGTCTTAAACCGAAAAAACTAATGTGTTAAATTTGATAATCTAATGATGTGAAAGAAGGAGAAAGATAGAGAGAAAATGAGATATTGAATAGAGGGAAAAAAATAAAAGATATCAATTTGTAATTAGATGTAATAAAAAGTAACAAGTTTTTATTAAAAAGTGATATGATTGTTACTTAATCAAAATTAAATGTTTGTATTTCTTAAACGAAAATTCTATATTTAGATTTCTTAACCAAGATCCTGTGAGCACCGGTCAAGAAGACCCATAAATTATATATGAATTATGAAGCCTTATAAAAGACATGTTATAAATCCAATTTGTGAAACGCAAAAAGCATCACGTTAGTTGCAGCACTAACTAATAATATTCAATGCCATAAAAATTGAAAATTGCCCAAAAGAAAGAAAGAAACCAGACACAACCACCAAAATGAATAGAATCTTTTTGAAAGGCAAAACGCATACTTTTCTTCTTTCCTACACAACTTAGAAAATTGGAAAAGGGAACCTTTTATGGTGAGGTTTAAGAGTCCAATATAATAAGCTTTGCAAAATGTAAAGATGATTTCTCTTTTGTACAAAGGAGGTTTTTGAAGGAATGAGACATTCAACTTATAAGTTTCAACTACTCATATATATATATCGAGGAACATATTTGAAATTTAATGAAGACATTTTTTATTTTTATTTTTATAAATCTGATAAATAAAAAAGAATAGAGGAAGAGGGATATTAGTTACTCACAGTGTAAAAAGTTTATACCTAGATGTAATCATATTCCATCATATATAGATTTTTTATGCTTATACAAATATTTTCGAAAAATTCTATGAGATTACACACTATTGTAAAAAAATACTTTCTCTGATCACATTTATAAGCAAAATACAACTTTTTAGATTTATTGAATAACTAATGTATTTAGGCTATATATTGACCAAATACATCAATTATTCAATAAATCTAAAATGATGTTTTTTTGCTTATAAATGTGATCGGAGGAAGTATAATTTAGCATCTCATAATTTTTGTATATAGTTAGTCTTTTTTTTTTGAACAAATCAAAATGGAATATGATATTAAACCAACAATAGTCCTCCCAGCACAAGCGTGCTAGAACATAACCACTTCACAAATTACAAAGTCACAATTGGTTCCTCGTTAAAAAGGGCCAAAAAAGCGAAGAAATTAGAAAATTACATAGAAACACCCATGCACAAAAGTGGGTGCCGACACCAATCGTGATAACAAAAGTGGGTTCCTCATTTAGTGCATAGTTATTACACAATTCTTTTTTTTATTTCTATAGAACCTAGTGAAATCGATGAGAAATGGGAAATACATGTTCGAATATATCGAATGCTCCTACAACCTTTTATCACTCTCGAGCTGTGCTTTTGAGACAATTACTGCATAATTTTTAAATGCATTTTCCGTAAAGAACAAAAACAACAATTACAACAAAGAGCGATTGGATGAAATAATTCAGATTTCGTCTAACAAATGTTGTGAGCATAAATTCACTAAACATGTAGAAAGAAAGTTACAAAGAATGCATTAAAAAACGAGCATTTTATTCTGTTTGGTCCATTATATTATCTTAAAATTCCTCTTCCATTACAATCATGATCTTAAAACATTGCACATGACAATCATATAATTTGGCTTTGAGACGTTCCTCCGAATGTTAATCTTTTTGTGTGGTGTTGTTTACTTTGCAATCGCCTTCTAAGGAAAGACAATTTGTTCAAGAGGGCGGTGATTCCAGCTACTATTCAGTCTTGCGTGTGAGGTTGTGGTCACATGGAGGACACGGTTTATCTTTTTCCTCATTCCGACTGGTTTCGTCATATTTGGATCGATGTTTATGATTGGCTAGGCGATGACATGGTTGCTCCTTAATGTATCCCGAATCACTTATCTCATTTTAGTGTTTTGGGGGGTTTATGAAAATACACACTGATATACTTCACTTGATTTGGTGTTCCACTGTTTGAATTTCATGAGAAGAAAGAAATGTTAGAATCTTCAAGAATAAAGATGAATCACGTTAATTTTGATTTTAGCAACCACATGTGGCGCCTCAATCATAATTTATGCTTTTAATTACTTTTTAGCATTCTTTTCTTATGTTTTTCCCCGTTTGTTGACGTAACTACACTTTTTCTTTACTTCTCTCTAGCGGTCCTTATGCGGGAAAAATTAAGTTGTTTGGTTATATAATTCAATTTTAGCTTCTTAAAAAAAAATTCTTCCTCCATTTGAATATCAATCCAATTTTGGCTTTGTAGTTCAAATGCTGACAATTGAAATTTTTGTAAGGAAGTCACATAAACCCTTTTTGATTGCAGATAAAAGAAAAAAAAATAAAAAAAAAACAAAAGAGAAACTACGTCCTATGAAGATGTTCCTACAACATCTACTGACAGGGCCAAAGATAGACAAGACATCTACTCGATGAGAGATCCCATATGATTAGCTCTCAACCTGACAATAATATTTGCAAAAGAATTTTCTTCTCAAAGAATGTGGTGACAGGATATATCTCGATCCTTAACCAAATAATTTTAAATTATCTCCTAGAGGTTGGCATAATGATGGAACCTCTGTGTTTCCTTTGCCACTAACTGAACAACATGGAGGGAATCAAAATACATATGACTTTATTTAAATATGCTTTCCAACAAAGAGTAAATCATGTTAAAGCTTGGGTTCCTTAAGGCACTACCATCAACATTTAGGATAATGTGTCATTGTCACCATGTCGCCAACACACATCCCTCAAAGGTCGTGGATATGGTAAGAAATTGGAGCAACCAAATGCTCGCTGAGATGTATGGAGTTGGGGAAAAATAGAGGTAGTCGTAGGCGTAAACCATTTTGGTTCTATTTTTTGGGGGTTAACCGTCCGACTCTTAGAGAGAAGAAACCATGATAATTCGGAGTTCGATCGGAAATGAGTAAAGTCTGAAATAATTTTGGCTCAGACTTTACTTATCTCCTACCATAGTTATAATTTTTCAAATTATTGAATTTTTGTTATTAATCAGAGGCTTCGATGAAAACTTACTAGGGATATTGATAAGAATATTTTAATTGTGATTTTGGAAAAAAAGAAGAATATTTTAATTTTGATCTTATCGTTATCCTAGAATTAGAATAATTGTTTAAGGAAATTAATTAAAAGACATAAATGACATTTATTTGTTTTGGATTTGAAAATGAGATTGAAACATTGTAATTCATTTTATGAATGAAAAAGTCCAATTTTATTAAGAAATAACATAAACTTTGTATTCTCTTTGTTGTTGGATTTGTTCTTAGAACTTATAGTTTGTGGTGTCTTTACGATTTATCAATTGAATATTTACCTCGATTGTGGTGTCATCCATCTTTTCATCATGCCGACTCTAAATTTAAATCATCGAAGCGTCGAAAAATATTTATCTACTAACAATATATAAAAGTTGAAGTACAACAAAATTTCATAATCGTTCTCTTTAGAACTCATGATTTGCTTAATTTTATGTGCATAATGGTCATTTTGAAATATCTAATTTAATTGTTTTAAAAAGAACTAAATTAATTATGGATAATGGTCATCAAAATTGTAATTAATTTTCACGGATAACTATGAAATCAATTTATCTACTAACAATATATGAAAGTTTAAGTACAACAAAATTTCATAATCGTCCTCTTTAAAACACATGATCTTTTTAATTTTATGTGCATAATAATCATTTTGCAAATCTAATTTACTAACAATATATGAAAGTTTGAAGTACAGCAAAATTTCATAATCGTCATCTTTAAAACTCATGATCTGCTAAATTTTATGTGCATGATGGTCATTTTGCAAAATCTAATTTAATTGGTTTTTTAAAAAAACTAAATTAATTATGGATAATGGTCATCAAAATTGTAACAAATTTTTACGGATAACTATTAAATTAATCAATTTATTATACAAATGAAGGATAATGATGATCATAAGTCTAACAAATTTTCACGGATAAAAATTTATTTGTGTTTTAAAAATGACTTTTTTTTTGCAAACATTGAACGGTAGTTTGCATATAAAATAAAAAGTTATTCAATAGAAACACGAGGAGTGTTATTTGAACAACCAATTTGGTTGACAACTTTTATGACAACCATAATTTACAAAGAAAAAGTAGGTATTTGCACGGAAACCAAAACAGTAGAGAGATAAAGTAAAAATAATGTGAGTATGAAAGAGAAAGTTGTCACAAAAGTTGTCACTAAATGGATGTTCAAATATCATTTCTCATTTACATAAGAATTTGTTTCTACAGATGAAACACATAATTTGTAGCGGGTGCAGTGCAAACATTGAAAGGTGTTTTGCATATAAAATAAAAATTTATTTAATATAATCACTACATTGATTTTGATATTTTGAAAATAGTCACGAGTTTCCAAAATTTTATCATATCGATTTTCTCATATACGTACACAAAAATTAATTTATCCATATATAAGCATATAAAATCCGCAACGGGTGCGGTGCAAACATTGAACGGTGTTTTGAATATAAAATAAAAAGTTATTCAATAGAAACACAATATATTAATGTTTATATTTTGACAATATTAATGAGTTTCCACAATTTTATCATATCAACTTTCTCATATATTTACATTAAAATTTTTTTTGCAGATGAAACACATAAAATCTGTAATGGGAGCGATGCAAACATTGAACGGTGTTTTGCATATAAAATAAAAAGTTTTTGAATAGAACATTACATTAATTTTAATATTTTGAAAATAATCATGAGTTTTAAAAAAATTATTTTATTGACTTTCTTATATATGTATAAAAAAAATTATTTTCACGTACATAAGAAAATAAAATCCACAACATACTTGATTTAAATATTTAACATATTTTTCTATATATTAAAGAAATATTCAATAGAAATATTATATTAATGTTGATAATTTTGTAAAAAAAAAATGTTGATAACTTTCATTTAATATCCGTAAACATTTGACAATATTAACAATATAATTATTTTTTATATGATTACCGCAATGTTATGCGACCCCGTGAGGAAGCACGGGTCTATTACTAGTTACACATAATAATATTTTAAAGAGTTTAATTTCTATTTGCGGTAGACTATCACATCAAAAGTCAAACATTTCTATTTTATTATATTTAAACATTATTGTTTATCTTACCATTGTAATTCCTTGTCACCATATTTATCTTCTTAGATGAGATGACACGACTTTCTTTTAACTTAACGAAGGTTTCGAGTTCGAGTCTAGCATTGAGCATGCAACAATGTTAAAACTCTGAGATTGCCGTCCATTTAGGTCGCACAATGCTCGAGTGATTAGTCTCTACAGTTGCGCGCAGAGATACTCGGTTTACACATACGGTACTAGTTTCTACAGTTACGCGCAGAGATACTCGATTCACACATACGGTACAGATGTCAATTAAATCTTATTTCACCCCTACAAAAACAAAAAATCTTATTTTAAAAATCAAAATATTGAAAAATAAAGAAAATAATGTTCACAAATTTACAAAAAAAAAACCCAAAAACTATTTTTCTCCTCTAATTAAATATTCATTTATAAATATATGAAAAAGTACCCATTTTTCTATTTCCAAAGTCTCTTCATACACACAACTAACTAGAAACTAGAAAAACCACCATAACCAGCACAAAACAGAATCAAAATCCAAACACACCATTTCATTTCATAATTCATATCAATTTTCATTTCAATTCACGTTCATGTTTTTCTCCAAATCAAATTCTCCAATTTAACCCTAAACCCTAAAAACTCACACAACACAACAATGGCACCGAAGAAGAAATGGAGTGCCTTTGGGTTATGGTGTTGTTGCGTGATCGTGATCTGTTGTGCTAGGGTTTGTTCATCTGGTAGATCCGATAAAGAAACTCGTGATAGATTTTATGGTAACATGCTTAATTCTACTGCTCCTGAATCTAATGATGGTTCTTTGGCTAAAATGTTCGATCGTGTTCTTGAGAAAGAGTTTTCTGAAAATGATCAACCTGAAGGTTTGATTTTTTTTTTCTTTTTCATTTTGATGATTTTGTATTTTGGTTTTGTTTGGGTTTTTGAGATCATAGTTTTATAAGTTAGGTGAAGTTTACGACTTTTTTTGTTGTTGTAAACTTCGTAGCACCGAGACTTCTGATTGAAGGAGTGTCTGACATGACACCGACACACATAATTACACATAATTAATAGCTTAATTGCTTATTATCTTCGTTTTTCTAATTTTGAATTTTTGGTTTTGTTTGGTTTTTTTGAAATCATAGTTTCACTGGGTAGGTAAAGTTTGCGGCTTTTTTATTGCCATTTCTGAAAATGGTTTGATGCAATGGTTTAGCTGGAATAGACAATCATTTTAGGGTCTGTTTGGATTAGCTTATTTGAGCTTATCTTGTGGCGTTAGTTTTGTGCGACTGTTTGGGAAAATTTATGAAAATAGCTTATGACAATTTTCATAAGTTTTTGATAGCACTTTTAAAGACAATTTCATGTTATTTTTTCTTTTGCTGTAAAAATAGCTTATGCAAGCTTATACATAAGTGCATGTTATGATAAGCACTTGTGCTCTAAGCTGCAAATAAGCTGTTTATCCAAATAGGCCAATAGTCCATAAACTATCACTCTCACTTCAAATTAGTCCTTAAACTATGTAAATATAATAGGTAGTCCATAAAGTATATATTCCTAGAGGAAACCTAGAAAAACTATAAGAGAAACTTTTAGGAAAGACTTTGAGTTTAATGAGTTGGACCAAAATATGGTTTATGATAGAACATTATGACTTAATTTGATCCATGCAGCCGACCCTGCTTAGTGGGATAAGGCTTCATTATTGTTGTTGTAGTCCATGAAGTATATAGATTCCGTCCATTTTGTCTTTGCTATTAAGATGTTAGTGACTAAATTGACAGATTCTTTTATACTTTAAGACTAAATTGACGAATTTTATATAGTTTAGGGACTTCCCTAGAAAAAAAAGTTTAGAGGGACTTCTTATTATATTTAATTTTGCATTTTAGTTTTCCTTTTTTGTTTGGTTTTGGAGGTGACAATTTCATAGGGTAGGTAAAGTTTGCGACCTTTTTATTGCAACTTTTTTGTTTTGGGGTGATATATATGTGGGTTTTGTTGGATTGAATATGCATTGGAAAACTGGCTACAAAGCAGAAACACGGACACTAGACACAACATTGACACGTAGATACCACTAATAATTTAAGAAAATAGAAATAATGGAAGTGACTGAATTTTGCTACATGATTCACACGTATCGGACAACAGACATGCCGTTCAACTGAAGTGTTGGTGCTATTTAGAAAACGGGATTTGTGTTCTTAAAATTAAGGGTGTAAAATTGAAGTTTATGAACGTGATTATTCAATCAATAGTTAATGTTTTAGCAAATTAATGTTTGCATTGTAGTTTTTGTTTTGTTTGTTTTTTTTGAGATTATAGTTTTATAGGGTTGTAAAGTTTGCGACTCTTTTGTTTTATTGTTAAATGAGAAAATGGATTGATGCAATGGTTTAGCTTAGATGGGAAGATTTGGAGTACTACAGATGTGTTTAGTTGGATTGAATATGCAACGGTAAATGGGCTATGAAGGATTGGCATAGATACCAAACACGACAATGACACTAACACATGTAAACTCTGGTGATATTTTAAGAAAATACTCCATCTTTTGTTAAGTATAAGCAAAAAGGTACATGTATTTGGTCTAATATCTTTTTGTTTATATTTAAGACTGGAGGGAGTAAATGTGATTGAATGTAACCACATGTGTCGGTGTCTTGTCATTGACACCGTTTTGTATCAGACACTGCCAAGTGTTGGTGCTACTTAGAAAATGCAGCTTGGGTTCTTAAAATTGAGGTTTTGAAGTGCAAGGTTGTGAAAATGATTTATTTTTAATTATTAGCTGAAATTTTAACGACTTTGTAGTTGTTTATGTCCTTAATCAGGATCCCGAGTTAGTTTTGTAGTCTATTGCGAAAGAGGATACCAAGTAGCGAAAACATCTTCCAATTAATCATTTAAGTTAGTAATACTAGTAACAATGTCTTTATATAATATATATTCTCTAATAAAATGACAATATTAATCAACACTTGGCAGTGTTGATTAATATTGATGGGTGTCATTTGTGCCACCTTCCAAAATCCAAGCTCTTGAAGTAACTATTTGAGTCAGATGAGCCCACAAGTAGCCGATATCATTGCTTGATAATTTGCTTCTACACTTCAGCTTGCTGCCACTTTTTGTCTCTTTTCTTTCTTGGGCATAAGGTAGCCCCAGTGAATATACAATGCATGGAATTGGGTCTGATTTTCACAGGAGAGCCCCAAGAATGGCCAATATCTTTGTCGATAAGACATTTTCCTAGAGTTGTTTTAATGTACTTCAAGATGTGCATAAGAAATTGCATTGCCCCATCGCTGCCTTACCTCTTAATCACACAGGGCTTATGATGCTATACCTTTCTATTTTTAAATAAATATGTCATATGTATTTTTAAGTGTATATGTCATGGTTGTATATGTTGGCATGACATGGTTATGATATGTCCTTATCTATACTAGTTATTGTATATGTTGGCATGACATGGTTATGATATGTCCTTATCTATACTAGTTATTGTACTTTTACTATTGAATAGTCTAAATGTTACTCTTTTCTCTTTTTTGTTGTTCAAGTTATTAGCTTATTTTTCAGAGTGACATGTGAGATGAAACTCTACATTCAGTTGTCAGTATTCAAAAAGTGAATAATTTAGCTTATATATGTTTGTTTTATTTAGTTTGGAAACTGTTCTCATTGATTGTTTCTTTATTTAACAGAGCCTGATAAAAACAGCTTCAATAGCACTGTAGCTGATCAGCAGGTAGGCCTGATACTATATACCTGTCAATTTCAAATTCATAGAATACATTTTAAATGAAACAATTTTGTGTTTGTGATATGCCTCCCCTCCACTCAATACAAAACTCAAATCTTAATCTATACGATTAAATATCTCCTGTTCTTTAATTAAAGAATCATTGGTTTTTTCTTAGTATCTATTAGTGTTAAAATACGAGCTTTTCATTCTATTTTCTCCCTCTGTTAAATTAGGTGTATCCGTAACTCCAATAATGTTTTTTGAGCTACCTTTTTTTTTTTTTTAAAAAATAATTACCATCAAACATTTGCCTATTGTGGGATTAATTACAACTTCCCGGCTTCTTTCTACTGAAATTATATTGTTACTGTAGGGAAAAAGTAGGTAGTGACCCAATGGTCCTATTTATACTAATAAAGAAGGTAGTAACCCAATGGTTCTATTTATACAATATTACTGCTAGTTCTAGACAAAACAAGGGACAAATAATAAAATAAGCTAGTCTAAAATTAGTCTAAGATATGCTGAGTATGCTATGAGATAATCTAATACTTACCATTTTTCCCTAGTTAAGGGGTTTGCATGTAAACATTATTCCCATAATATTTTAAGAGGCAAAGATGAGTTTTGACACTCTGGTATTCTATTGCAGGGAGTATTGGAGACTGTAGCTAAAATTACTCATGATAAAGCTAAGAGAAATGATACGCGTGAGGGAAAGTATGGCCATATGTTTGTTGTAGTTTCTTGGTTACTTCTTACAATGGATACTCAGATGTAACTTTATTCATGTGCCATAACTTTAATTATTTTTAAATAATTATTTTTCTCAGTGGCACAAGATCATTTCAGCTTCAAGACGTGTTCTCTCTTGAAAATGAGGATTCTGATGATGTGACAACCTTGATTGACAAAAAGGTGTGCCTAAAAGTGATCTGAAGCTTTCAGGGTTGTTCTCTACTATGATGTTAAATACATGTTATCATGTTTGAACATTCTTACTTATTTATGCTATTGCTTGGCAGGACAATGTCTTTGTGATGTCAAACAAGAAATCCAAATATCCCGTGCTTCAAGTTGATTTGAGGTTGATATCTATTTTGATTTTTAACATTTTAATTACTATTCAGGGAATAGTTTATTAGCTTGGTTGACTAATTGAAGAATAATCAATTGTTTTACATATTGCTTTAAACTTATGTTGTCAATAGCACTAGATTGTGGTGGGGCTGAGGGTGTAGTAGAACAGTGGCTAGCCGCCCGTCGTATGCAACGGTGCAGATCAGAGTGGAGGTGTGGCCATGGCATTTTTGTTTCGCGTTGCGTTTCGTTTTGTTATTTGTGCGCTGCTAGAGGAGTTCTGCATTGTTCAGGGTTTGAATACACTAGAAATACCCTTAAATTAGAGTTGTTACATAGGCATTTTAGGACAATAAATAACCCCATTTTCCCTTCTTCTCTTCACATTGTTTGTTTTATCTTCGCATTATCCTTTTTCTATTTGTGCTGCTAAATGACCACAACCTGTGCCATCCTCCCACCTCCCACCCACCAATGTTGAGGGTATTCGTTCTTCTTTCTGCATTTTTTTCCGGTCACTCTACCTCCTCTGTTCTTTGCAGACAGAGTCATAGAACAAAGGTTCTTTCATTTATTCATTTTTTCTTTTTCACATGTTCTGTGCACCAAGTTCCCTGTTTGTGCTTTTATCTTTTTGCCCAAATAATTCAAATATGGGCCATCCCACACCCGGCGATCCCAGTTTTGAGGTCCTCTGCTCTGCTCTGCTCCACAAGATGTAAACATGGGCTACATGCTTTGTTTCAGAAATAATATCTGTTGTTCATGAATCTACATTTGTGGGTTGTTGAATTTGTTAACATGATGTTATGTAGGCTGTTAGTCTAGTGAATCATCAAGCAGTTGTGTTTCTCTATTTTTCTTTTTTGTTATTAAGTTGGAAGAATAAATGAGATAATAGTTTTCTTTAATTTCCCCTGGAGATTTGTATGCTTAAAACACACATGATGATGGATTTATTTAGTTTTTGAACAATTCCTTTTGCCAAATTTATTATTATATATGCATTTGTTATTGTTAGATGTTAATGTCTCTGTTTTGTATTTTTGACATTTCTGTCGTTGCAGTCTGTGCAATTTACTCAAGAGATTTAATAACAATTTAGTAATTGTGCATTCGTGCAGGCTAATATCAGATTTGGTGGTCATCATCGTTTCTGCAGCTATCGGTGGAATTGTCTTTTCCTGTTTGGGGCAACCGGTCTGTAGTTTCTGTTCCTTCCTGCTATATATAATGTCCTAGTTGGTTTTCGTCTTTGAATTCTATTTTAGTGATATGATGTGATCTTTTTGAGTTGACCCTAGTGTCAAGTGACCTATGCAGATTGTTGGATTACATCTATTTTTATTTTTTATTACATGTAGGTCATTGTGGGCTATCTTCTTGCAGGCTCCCTTATTGGACCAGGGGGTTTGAAATTCATTAGTGAAATGGTTCAGGTATGTTGCTTTGAGTGATTCACTGTCATTTCTGGCTGAAGCAAGCTTTGATCAATTTTAAGAGTGCCTACTCTAATTTCTTCTTTAATTTTGTGGCCTCACTTACTGCAGTGTTTGAAGATTACGTTTAATTTATTTATTTTTTAAAATTTTATTTTATTATATATATATTTTTGAAGATTCCTACAAAGTCCATATGAGTACCATTTGTAATCATGATCATCACAAGTTTCCTCCAGCATTAAATGGTTCTCCATCCATTAGGAGTTAAATATTTCTTGCCGAGGAACTAAGCTGTTAGTTTACACAGATTTTTAACCTGTAAGGTGTATATAGGTTAGGAGTTTTGGTATTATTAATAAGCATTGCATCGTGTAACTGGAATTTTCCTATAGAATAATTTCTGGTAGTCCATGAATAACTACTCGTCAGTTAAAGAAACAATCAAGAATAATATTTCCATTGGGTTTTTGAACTTTGAAGTTCAATGAGTTGTAATTATTGTCGTGGTGTTAATCATGTTAACCATTTTTTTCGTATCGTTTTTCTACAGGTTGAGACGGTTGCACAATTTGGGGTAGTATTTCTTTTGTTTGCTTTGGGGCTGGAGTTTTCCTTGGCAAAGGTTTGCTATTCCTGACTTGCCAAAACTTCTTTTACTGTTTCACATATTTTGTGGACGCAGATTGATAAATATTTTCTCACTATTTCCATTTTTTAATATGAATCTGTTTTGAAATCTTTATCCATCTAGCTAAAAGCTGTGGGGCCTGTTGCTGTTCTTGGAGGGCTGCTTCAAATTGTAATATTCATGTTCCTCTGCGGAATTCTTGCCATGGTATGGGGCTGACTTTGGCTAATGACATGGTCTTCAGTACGATTGTGTTGTAGTGGATACTAAATTTTTGGAAATTTGCTTTGCAGTTATGTGGAGGCAAATTGTCTGAGGGTGTTTTTGTTGGTTCCTTTTTGTCAATGTCATCAACAGCAGTGGTATGCCTTGACCCCATTTCCTGAAACATAAAATATATATTGTTATTGATAGTGTAACAGATTCCAAAACTGATTCATTATTTACTTTCACCTTTTTACAGGTGGTAAAGTTTTTGGTGGAGCGGAATACTAATAATGCCCTTCATGTTCAAGTTACAATTGGCACTCTTATTTTTCAGGTATCTTTCCTGTTGAGTTGAATATTAAACTTGTTAAGATATCATGAAGTAATGTACTCTGAAGTTTTCATCTAATTTTTAATATCATTCTTTCTTCCACCACCTTTATATCAGGACTGTGCTGTGGGTTTACTATTTGCTTTGCTCCCTGTCTTGGGTGGTAACAGTGGTCTTTTACAAGGGATTATTTCAATGGGAAAACTGTAAGTGTGTCCATCTGGATTTTCTGTCTCCAATTTTGTGTGATTTGATAAACTCCCTTTTGCTTAATGATAAATAAAGCAAGTGTTCAGTTGATACAAGCCAATTGAATCTTGTAATGTTGTTTATATACTTTTACAACTCTCTGCTTTCATCCACACTTGACTACAATTTAATGGTAACTTTACCTTCCTAATATTTTTGTTCAAATTAACTTAAGCAGTGCATTAAATATAAAACCTAGTAAAATTGCACATTAGGAATTTCAGGCCTAAAATACTTGGAACTTAACAAGAAATATTGAGATTTGTTTGCTAAACTAGGTAAAAACATACCTGCGGGAGAGACTATAGTTTGTAGGTAAGCTCCGGAACAAATGTGCATGTTAATATTAGAAAGCAAGGCACTGTGCTGGATTTTATATGAAGAAAATGAACAAAAGTTTGCATATGGCCTCTGTCACTAGTTTTAATGAAATGTAGGGTTTTCTGTGGGAAATAGGGGAGAGTTCCAACTTCCAAGTATAATTTCCCTAAATTTAACATGTCATTGATATATGATCGAATTTGTTTTTGTTGGAATATAATAAAATATCCTATAATATCTATTAAGTTTTTATATTAGGTCTAACTCATCCTTACAAAACCGGTTTGTAAGGCGAGGATTGAACTCACTTATAAACCCATGTTGAGACCTTATCTCATCTAATGTGGGACTCTCAGCAATATATTTATATGAGTACTGCACATGGATAGGTCCATAGATTGAACTAGACTTTGATGCCATATTGAAGTTATGGTTTTTAGATAAAAGAAGGAGAAGAATAAGAAGAAATACGATTGATAATATTTTTTTTGAGGGAAAATACGATTGATAATATTAATAACTTGATATTGAATTACTACAAAACAATAAACAACATCCCTTTTTGAGATACTCTAATATAATATAAAGATATTACGTGATATTTTATTACATGCTAACAGTTTTTAATTTCAGGTTGCTAGTATTGTCCTTGTATCTCACTGCTACATCTGTACTGTCTTGGTCATTTGTTCCTCGATTTCTCAAACTAATGATGCGGCTTTCATCTCAGGTATGGCTAAATCATATTTGATAGCAATATTAACAATTTGACAGTTCATGAGTTAATTTTTCTTTCCATTCTCCAGACAAATGAACTTTATCAGCTAGCTGCTGTTGCTTTCTGCTTGTTATCTGCATGGGTAAGAAAACTTATGTTCATTGCTGTTTGTGACTCCTTATCATTCTGCAGCATCTTTTATTCATAGAAGTTGTGCGTTCATGTTAATAAGATCTGTTTGCAATTCCATATTGCAACTTATTTTTGGTATACGTAAAGTAATTTAGAACTCAATGGTCTTGTTACTTTGGGTGGGGGTGGTCATCCTGCTTCTTTAGAAAAGTAATTTAGAACTCGATGTTCTTGTTACTTTTTTTTATTTGAAAAGAACTTTATTAGTATATGCATTGGTCAGGGCAGGGGCAGTCCATTGTGTATATTCAGAAAAGTGATTTAGAACTCAATGGTCTTGTGTAACACGGGTCTTAATATATGGGCTTATTGGAGTTAATTATTTGTGATGATGCACATTTTGTTAACGTTTTAAAATCACTTTCCAGTGCAGCGATAAGCTTGGTCTTAGTCTTGAGCTGGGTTCATTTATGGCTGGTGTTATGATTTCTACAACAGACTTTGCTCAACATACTTTGGATCAGGTATTGTTCATGGTTGATTATTTTCAACTTTTATCAAAGTCATGAAACTAATTTTCTTGCATACACAGCTTTCATAATGATTTTCTATATAGTCTGTTGTTTTAATACACATTTATCTCGGGATCACTAGATACATACTTCACTGAAATTTAATTTACTCTCTTTTGTTTTTCTCTTTATGCGACATTGATTAATTAATTATTAACTATTAATTTTCAATTAACCATTTATTTTTATGATGGGCATTCTTTGTTACGTATTTTATAGCAACCTGTTACGATTTGCTTGTAAAATGTTTTGTGATGTCTCTATTAGATTTTTCTAATATTCTGCTCATAGGAGCTTTAAGGGAGTTGGTATCTTAAAATGAAGAAGGATAAGGCAGCTTTATTGATTTTTTTTTTGTGTTTTTTTTTTTATTACCTTTTTCACCTTTCATAGATTTGTTTTGAAGGATTCCTCGTCCTCCTCCTTATTGTACTTCCTTTTCACTCCATTCGTTTTTTGCCCCATGAAAAAGAATTAATGACAGTGTTTTGGATTATTCAGTGCTTCTGAAGTATTAACTACATTTTGCTTGCAATAAGATTAGAAGGTTTCCACCTAATAAAATACATTTATACTTGTCTACTGTAGGTGGAACCGATTCGTAACCTTTTTGCAGCTCTCTTCCTATCAAGTATTGGAATGCTTATACATGTGCAGTTCCTTTGGAACCATGTGGATATCTTGCTTGCATCTGTTATTTTGGTTGTTGTTGTTAAGACTGCTGTTGTTGCTATAGTTACAAAGGCCTTTGGGTACAGTCTTAAGACAGCATTTATTGTAAGTATATAGCCAACTTGTTGGGTTGTATACTATATTGGTTAACTGTACTGGCTTTCGTATGTTAACACTACCTGTCTCCATGATAACTTAGGTTGGTATCTCACTTGCTCAAATTGGAGAATTTGCTTTTGTTCTGTTGAGTCGTGCTTCAAATCTTCATCTTGTTGAGGTTTTTTTTTCTCTCTCCCCCTCTCTTCCTCTGCTCCGTTAAGTTTGACATTACAGATTTTTCTGCTGCTTAGTTAGATTTTGTAATTTCTGTTTATTTTTGTATGGTGACCTTATGTGGTCAACTGTTACCGAATAGCTTTCAGTAGATGATTTATTTGCATGCATAGTATGATACATCTGATCTTTCCAATTAAGCATTTAATTCTTATCTAGTTGGCCTGTATATAATGATTTGTGGCCTATATATTAGAATTTGGGTGAATAAGACTTAACATAGGAAATGAATGTCTCTATTGGGGACCATAGAAGTGGGATGTGACCATAGATCTAATTTTTTAGGGTTGAGTCAAGTCAATATCTGGTGGCATCAGCAAGCGGCAAGGGTTGGTTCCTTGCTAAATCCATGAAGAGACCTCCCCAGTGTTCTGCGCCAAAAAATATGTCCATTGAACCTTGGAGACATTAAACAGTACCCGAAACATGATCAGTTATTTTCACTGGACGACAAGTATTTTAAGAAACCTGAGACTGTTTTAATTATTCTATCAATCAGCAGATATATTCCCCATTAAAGAGTTGGTTGATGGATGTAGTAAGGAAACTGACATGTGTGAAGGATTGAACTATTCTAACAACTTCGACTTTATGGAAGTTGATTTTATTTTACCTCTTCCATTGTCATCCTCAAATACTGCACCTCACAGCCAAAAGCTGTTTCCATAATTAGAGTAGATGGTAAAGTAGATGATGGTTTTTTGTCTACCAAATGGAGCTGCAGTACAAGATACATCCAGCATAAAGAGGGTTTGTCTGTCTGGCTTTCTTCTATTGGTGTAATGCCTTCAATGGCTACAACAGAAATAAAGTTTATGCGTTTCGGAAAATAATGGAGGCTATAGGGAAAGAGGGGAGGCGTAACTAATGCAATTTTTCATTTGTATGTATTTATTTGAATTGAATATAGACAGTAGTAGGAAAGTGGTTTGATCTTTGTCCTGCAAAGACCCTAAAAAATAAAGACCACACTATATTACCGGACGAAAATACAAGTAAAAGACACTCACAAGCCTTAGTACAGCTGTACAGATGATCTCCTGTCTCTTTATATTTGTTACCTTTTCCTTTCTTCCGTGATATGAATTGTCATTTTCTCATGCTAACCGTTACTTACAATATTTTAGGGGAAAATGTATCTTCTCCTTCTAGGGACAACGGCTTTCAGTCTGGTAAGTTTCAATCATAGGTTGGTTCATACTTTCCTTCATTCCTGTTGTTTAACCATAAATTTGATGATTTACAGGTCACAACGCCACTTTTGTTTAAATTGATACCGGCTGTCATGAATCTGGGCGTTCTCATGCACTGGTTCCCTTCAGAAAATGGCACACAAAATGAGGTCTCTCTCTCTCTCTCTCATATGTCCTTGCAAGTAACTTCTATCATATTCAGCTTGATTTTTGTTCCCTTTGCTTTTCCTATGTTAGTGGCTGGTACATTCCATTTCAAGAAATATGTTATAAATGATGTATCATACATTAAATACCTATGAAACACTGACACAAACACCGAACATGACATTGGTAACGATTCGATAACCACATGTCTCGGTGTTGCCGACACGTGTTGGATACCAAACACATCTTCAATATTCGATATGAAGTGTCGTTACTAAATTGTTAAATACTCCTTGATATATATCGTCTCTATGTACCAAAACTCACATACAGTATAACAACATAACTCACCTTTTACTCTTAGCAGGGAAAATCTTTGATGATTGAGGCAAACAGAATGTTGTGAGTTTCCAACTTTTTGATGACATCAAACAGAATAGTGTAAGCAATTATCTACATTAAAATGGCCAATAGAATCAAAGTTTCTTTATTGTTTCTGCTGTTGCAAGCTCCATGATGAGCTTCAGAAGAAACAGTCATTATAGCCACACAAGTTGGAAGTCAATAGAAGATCTCATGTTTGTACATAATAAGCATATGATTTTTGTATTCTTTTAGCAAGCAATGTATATAGGAAGGATATTACACGCCTGTCTTGTTGCTAACGCTGATCTAATCACATCATAGACTGGTTAGCTTGTATCTGCTACTATAAAGTTGCTATTGGATGAAATGATTGCGAAATTTTTGAATGGAATTCGCTCTAACTTTTGTTTGAACATTCACCTTACTTTAGATTGTACTGTAACATATTTGGAGCATTTGGATACAGATCTTGATGAATAAATATGCTGGTGAACCAGTTTTTTAAATTAGTGATGTTTGCAATACCATTCAAGTGTAAATGTGTAATGATCAGTGTGGGGATCTAACTCCATCTGTTCTTATTGCAACACTCTTTAACTGCCCTAGTCAACGAGTCAATCTTATATCCCTAAATAGTGAAGTGATTTATTGGTTATTGTCGAATGGTTCCCGACTTAATACAACAAAAATATAGTCTTGCAATCACTGTTGCAAAATGAAGAAACTTTGTCCGTTGCAGGGGCCGGGGTTGAACCCCGGACACCCCACTTATTTACCTCAAAAGGTGAATTTCTAGCCACTAGACTAATTAACAAAAATATTGTTTTATCCGAATTATCTTTGGCTATTTTTTTTTTTTTTAGATCTTTGACTATTTCATATTAGATAATGAGATTATGAATAATTTGAGATATTCATGAAAAAGATAAATAATTTTCTCAAGTTAACATAATTTATTGATTTTTTGGTATGAACAAAATAATCTTAGAAAGTGTTATTTAAAAGGAACGAAGCTGTAACTTTTTTTACTATTTAAAATTGATGTTCAATTAAAAACAATATTTGACTAATGATATTATCGTTTAATTTAACGAATTCACATACAGTTTTCTTCTGCTTGGCTTGCCTGGTTTAATATCTTCATGATAGTTCTGCAAATTATTATATCATTTATCATCTCATTAAATCACAACTCCAACTCACAAGTTAGCAAAAAGGAAGAGAAATATAAAGCTCTTATTTTATTGAAGTGATTGAAAACCATATTTTGGCTTTAGAACTTGGAGGATATAAATACTTCGAATTGGATAAAGTATAGTGACATCAATAGTTGAAATGCCATTAAAAAAATAATAGTTAAAGAAAGCTAGTCCAATCAAGATTTAGATGTTAAATTTCAATGTGTAGTAATTTTTCAAGTACCTGTAACGAAGCTAAAGATACATCATCAACGGGAAAACTGCTCGAATCAAGAAGAACTAAGTGTTAAAGAGAGACAAGAAGCTTGACTCCTTTTGCAGTTATGCTGGTTTTGGAAATGTGCATATATAACTTCTCCAAGTCAGGAATTAGAAATGATATGATTAATTTCAGCATCATTAACTTTGGAGCATCACTCAGCAAAGAGAAGAAGGGATTGATTCGATGACACTCATCAATGTTCAAATAACGCAAATGGTGAAATGCTCACAAATATGCCATCCATTCTACATCGACAGAGTTATCGCCTCTCAAATCAACCTCTTCCACATTTGTGTTTGAAAACCTCGAGGAGGGATGAGTGAAGGAGAAAACGAGTGATGAGGCAGCGGAGAAGAGAAAGCAAGTGGTCGATAAAGCGTCTATGTAACCGCCATTCGTCAATGCTTCTATGCAAAGTTTAACCAATTCTATATTGTTTTTCAACTTCCTTTTTCTAATTAGTGAGTGATTTGTGAAATAAAATTGGAAGATGATGAAACCAAAATGAAAAGGAAGAGAACTTTAAAATTTAAAAATAATGCTTAAGTTTAGTTACATATATAGTTCATTACTTAATAATAAAAATAAAAAATATATTTTGCAGGCTGTGGGGTTTGAACCCACGCGCACTCAGTGCAGTAGGTCTTAAGTCTACCCCCTTAGACCACTCGGGCAAGCCTGCTTGAGTTGTTATAGACATGTGTAGTTTATTATTTAACGGCCATTTGTGGTTAACTATAGAACATTTTTTTTTTGTTTAAGAGATTTAGATTATACAATTTTTATACTTTTGTGTACGTGTTTAATTTTTTTTTGTCTTTTTATTTGAATTATGAAAATATTTATTAAAAATGATTAATATAACATTTATTTTTGATGGGATCCGGTACATTTTTTTTTGGTTTGTCAACAAAAAATGCATTTTTTTTACTTTTGCACCGGTTTCCGACCCACTAAAGGTGGACGACTAATCCAGCTCGTGCGTAGAGGCATGCACACTGGCCAAGCGTTGTTTCCCTTGAGAATCGAACCCGATATTCCTGAGGTACGTCCTTGGAAGAAGCTCCTTACCACTGGAGCCCGAGTAACTTGGTTAAAAATACATTTATTTTTTAAAAAGCAAAATTATTATTTAATTTATACGATATACTAGGTGAAAATTATAAGTTTTCGTAAAAGAAAAAGTGACTTAAATACCACTTTGATATCTTAGGTTATTTTAAAAGTTCAATTTAGTCGCATTATTTCAAAATTTGTCAATTTGGTTCCTTAATTTATAGTAATTGTTCAATTTGATTCTTAACTTTAAAACCGGTCAATTTAGCCCCCTTTTTTGGTTACAAATGAAAATGAGACAACAAGAAAACTAACATGAACAATAAAGAAGACGACCAAGCCTAACAGAAGTCAACTATTCCCTAATAGAAGCTAACTATTATGTGCACACTATGGCAAATTGCTTAAGGCCTATCCTTGTTTATTGGATGTAGATCTTTTCCATTTCTTAAAAAAGACATGGTTATCTCTACTGCTACTAGCGAACAGACGAGCACTCACATATCCATTTTTCCGCTATTTTTATTGCGCTAATGTTTAAAAATTTAGAACGGACTTTTTTTTATGAAATTTTAATTTTGATTAAAAGTAAAAATATAAACAGTAGAAAAGAATGAGAGGAGAATAATTTCTTGATATATTCAAATGTACAGGGGAATTGTCTCTTTAATAGAGAAAGAATTAGAATCCTAATTAATTGCAAAGATCCTACATAATTACAGGTTAATGACAATAGTTGACTACCTAATAATACAATAACTGAAAAATAAACAATATAAATGGTATAATATTCTAATTAATATTTTGATTTTGCGACACTCCCCCTCAAGCTGGCTTGAAAATGTCTTCCATGGACAACTTGCGAGTTATGTAGTCAAAAGGTTTCTTGGGTAGTCCTTTGGTCAAGATATCTGCCAATTGTTCAGTAGTGGGAATATAAGTCATACATATATGTCCCCTTTCTATTTTTTCCTTGATGAAATGTTTGTCAACTTCAACATGTTTGGTCCTGTCATGTATGACTGGGTTGTGTGCAATAAATATTGCAGACTTATTGTCACAATACAATTTTATAGGTGGAGAATTATAAAAATTCAATTCTTGCAGTAGCTTTTCCACCCACAACCCCTCACAAATTCCATTAGCCACTGCTCTAAATTCAGCTTCAACACTACTTCTTGCTACAACACTTTGTTTCTTGCTCCTCCAACTAACCAAGTTTCCCCCGACAAAGGTACAATAACCTGATGTTGATCTTCGATTAGTTATACTTCCAGCCCAAAATACATCGGTGTAGGATTCTACTTGGAGATGTCCACGATCTTTATAAAGAAGTCCCTTCCCGGGTGATCCCTTCAAGCATCTTAAGATCCTGAAAATAGCTTCTTGATGTTCAGGTCCTGGTGCATGCATGAACTGACTCACCAAACTTACAGCAAAAGGTATGTCTGGACGCGTATGAGATAAGTATATCAGTCTTCCTACCAATCACTGATACCTCCCTTTATCCACCATATTTCCAGCTTCAGTAGGCTGCAATTTTATGTTGGATTCCATGGGTGTCTCAGCAGATTTACATCCAAGTAATCCAGTTTCTTTTAAAAGATTTAGAACATACTTCCGCTGATTTATAAAAATACCCTCCTTTGATCTTGCAAACTCAATTCCAAGGAAGTATTTTAGAGGAGCAAGTTCTTTGATTTCAAAGACCTTAGCAAGTTTCTCCCTTTAGCTTTTGAGCTCCAAGCTATCATCACCTGTTAATATGATGTCATCCACATATACAATCAAAATAACAATTTTATTAGTGGCTGAATGTTTATAAAACAGTGTATGATCAGCTTGACTTTGGATGTAACCAAGTCCTTTTACCACGGTTCCAAACCTCTCAAACCAAGCTCTTAGGGATTGTTTCAAACCATATAAAGACTTCTTCAATCCACAAACTTTATTTCTTCCCAATTCTTCCTCAAATCCAGGGGGGAGACTTCTTCCTCTAGCTCTCCATTTTGAAAAGCATTCTTTAATTAGTGGAGTGATGAGTCGATAATTAGTGTTTTTTATATAATATTTAAGTTTATTTTATTTAGATTTAATATGTTTTTATTTCCTTTTAGAGCTATTTTACTTCAATTGCAAGTTATTTTATTTCAGGAACAAATATTCAAAAGATTGAGTCTTGGAGCAAAAGAAAGGAGAATTAGAGCTGATTCGTGCCAAAAGTATGAAGATCTTACACAAAAATATCTTAGTGATTTAATTCTTGGAGCTCAAGTCAATGTTAGACTATAAATAGAGCAGCCATCTAGTTTGTAAAATCATCTTTTGTTCTTGAAAATAATTAGTGACAATCATCTTTTGTTCTTGAAAATAATTAGTGACAATTGTCTTCTTCTTCTTCTTTGGAGCTCAAGTCAATGTTAGACTATAAATAGAGCAGCCATCTAGTTTGTAAAATCATCTTTTGTTCTTGAAAATAATTACTGACAATTGTCTTCTTCTTCTTCTCTTCCTCATCCTCTTCCTCTTCCTCTTCCTCTTCTTCTTCTTCTTCTCCTCCTCCTCCTCCTCCTCCTCCTCTACAATGAACGTGAGTGAGTAGACTCTTCTTGTCTTGAGATTGTTGGATGAGTCTAATGACCTAATCCTAATCAAACCAAGCCTCGAACCCTAATTTTATATAAATCTACTTTCTAATCTAATTTCACCGTTTTTATAATGAATTAACAAGTATCAAACTCATAAAGCGACAACGGAGGGTTAGTACTTGTTAATTCATCATCACAGATATTAAGCGATGGGTCGAATGATGAAGTTTTAATATTGGAACAAGTGAAATTAGACAAGGATTGCGAAACATGAGAATAGTCCAGCAAACCTTAAGACAAATAAAGTTTCGTTCTTCAAGGATTCCAATAGCAATCAACCATGAGAATAGGCGTGGTTGCTAGAGGAACACACTCACTGAGACCAAAAGGAGATTTAATTGGATTAAGATAAACTTGTCTTTAGAAAGTGGGTCCAATATAAAGTTCTGGTTTAGGGTTTGATTTGTGAAGGATTTGTTACCATGACGAACCAATAATCGCAAGGCACCTTTTTATTATTGTTATTTCCCTTTTAAAAACAAAATCCAAACTTTTAATCTCAAACTCTCATCTAATCATTATTTAAAGTTAATTGAATTCATAACTCCCTGTCGGAACGACACTCTTTTTACTACTTCGGTAAATCGTGCACTTGCAGATTTATCTCATCATGGAGGTAGTGGTTGTATTATTGTACTATGTCCTTTTTCCTGCACTCTTCAGTGGATAAGCATCCAATGCCATCTAATTCCTCTGAAATAGTCGTTGCTACAGGCTTCCATTCCTTCTGCAATCATATGCATTAGAATAACAACATTTAACTAACTTTAGCTTCCAATCTTCAGCTTCTGATGATCTTCAGACTCTGATGATGTCAACTTCTGTTAGACAGATAGCTTCTAATGATCTTTAGACACTCTTTTCTTCAGACACTATCTTGCAACACAAGCTTCCTTTTTGTAAATTCCATTGCTCTCATTTGTTCTTCCAGAACCTATGCTTGATTTACAGACATTTAAATTTTTGTCTATGGTCCTGCACACTTGAAAGAATATTAGCATATCCAATTGACATTTTTAATACCTTGTTATCATCAAAACTCAAAGTGGTATTGTGAAACACATTTTGTTCCAATAATCTACCCCTTTTTGATGATGACAAACACTAGCATTCAAATGCTCAATTGTTGTTAATCTAATTAACAATTTGACTTTTAGGGTCTGAGGTTTGTAAGCTTCCCCTTAGTCTGATAGTTCTTTAAGGTGTAAGCTCCCCCTGACTTCTATCCATGTTAATTAAATTCATTTTAAAAACATCACTCATAACTAATCTCACAAGAAATTAAAGACTAAGAGATGAGAAGCAGGTTCTCCTAATTCAATTTTAAGTTAAATTAGTGGGGCTCAGAACCTAAATGCATACTATATCTACTCCCTCTTTTGTCATCAATAAAATGTAAAAATAAAGATCAAAAAGAGAAGTAAGAAAAACACGAGATATTTCTAAGAACATAATATAGTATAATAATCAAAATTAGACTAATCAGAAGCAATTTAACATTGTATCAGAGCAGCTAAATAAAGGAACATATATCAGGAGCTTAAAATATAAGACATGAATGAAGAACAAGTTAAAGTGTGTGCAATCTATGGTTGGGCTTGTTTCTTCATCATGTCCATCATATCCTTCACAATAGCTTCTAAAGCATCATATCTTTTAGCTTGGACTTCTTCTCTTGCTCTGAATTCTTCTTTCTGTTCAGCCATATTCCTCTTCAGATTCTCAACTAGCATTTTCTGTTCAAACAGTTCTCTTTCCAGCTTCTTGATCTTCTTCTCTTGTTCAGAATCATGTTGCAGTTTCTCAAGACTTGGAACATCAGCTTTCACCTTCACTTTAGTTACCCAAGATAAGTCAAGGTTCTCTTCAACACTAGAAGTGATGATTGATGAAATATCTAGAAAGAATGGAGAGTCTGAGATGTACAATCTGTTCTGAGCTTCAATTGATAGCTTCTGAAGTTCACACATGACTGTGTCTACTCTTTCTCTTAGAGCAGTCCACTTATCTTCATAGCTTTGTGTGTGAATGGGAGTATTTCAAGCTTTCACCAGCTTGTACAGATCCTCAAATATGTTCTCACATACCTCTTGTAATATAATAGAATCTAGTAAAAGGGTAGGAGGAGGTGAGACATTTGTGGTTTGAGGTGCAAGTATAGAAGATTGATCTTGGTTAGGCTGAATTGTGGATAAGGAAGGTATATAAATTGTTTTTTGAGATGAGATGTTAGGGTTACTGTCAGCATTAACATCAGGCATTTCATCATCATAGTCCATTGAACTATCTAAAGTCCAATCTTTTAATATAGATGTTCCTGATTCAACACATTCATGACTGACAAAGGTTGAGAAATTTGTAGGTTGGGTTTCAATAATAGGTTCAACAATAATATCAATTGTAGCTTCTAATGTGTTTTCAGGTTTTGCTACTTTAATTAGTTGAACAACAAGGGCTATGTCATCTGATACTGATATGGATGTATCAGAGACTGATTGGTCTTTGATTGATGAAGACTCTGGCTTGAGTTCAGGTTCAAAAGGTTGAGTGGTTTATGGTTCTTGTTGATTTTATAAAATAGTAACATCAGGAGATGTTTCACAGGCTTTATCTGAGTTAGGGTTATAACCATGTAACTCACCTTTGTAATGATTAGATTAATCATCAAGCACAAATGAATCACTAGTTGGTTGTTGGTTGTTGGTTGTTGTTGAGATGATGTTGATTCAAGGATATCAGAAGCTGCCTGAGTTGATTCACCTCCAAACTTCTCACCAGGAAGTACAGTTTGAAGTGGCCTCACAAAAGATGGTTGAAGCCAGTGATTAACAGGAAGATTCTTACAAGAATCAATCCTTCTTTGCACCAAAGAACCAATCCTTTCATCGATGGATAATGATTCAAATGCATCAACATCATCAGGAATTTTCTGAGTTTGGTTAGACGGTGATGGGGTAAAGGCTTTATCTAGAGTTTTATAGACTTGATTCAAAGGAATATCATCTATGTTGGTTGAGGGTGAGGATGAGTCTAGATCTATTACATTGTCAAAGATATTGTGAGTAGAACTGTTACCTTTTATTCCGGCAGCTTCTGAAATACCAGCTTTTGAACAAGCTTTTTCCCTCTTGATCTCCATGGTGGCCTTCAGAAACTTACCAGTCTTCTCAGAAGCTAATCCTTGAACAGCTTCTGCAAACTCTACTACTTTCTTAGCATCTTCCATTGCAGTCTCTTTCATCAAAGTTACAGTAGGTATCTCCAATTGACTTGCAACTCCTATAGCTTTCTCTATAATAAATGCTTCATGCTCATCTGGTTTTGGTTCTGATGATTCAGCAGCAACTTTCTTTCTCCTTTCCATTCTAGTTACAAGATCAGTAGCAACTTCTACTTCAACATCTTCTTGCTCATCATAAGTAGATACCTTCAATTTCCTTACATTTCTTTTCTTCTTCTGAATTTTAGGTTTTGGTTGAAAAGTAGCAGCTTCTGAAGATCCTCCTCTAGTTCTCTTGTCCAGAATCTTAACAGGTCCTAGATCAGCAACCTCTTCTTTAATGGTTGGAAGAGTTGGTTCAACAACAATAAGCTGAGGAGCTTTCTTGGCTTGCTTCTGCTTCTTAGGCTTTGGTTCAACAACAACCTCTATAATAGCCTTCTTTGATTTTCGCTTTCTTGGGGTTGAATTGTTTTTGCTTTTTCTCTTTTTAAAACTAAGTCCAATTACACAGAAATATGTAAGAGACAAACGCAAGAGGTTTCCTGTGCTCAAGCACAAACGCAAGAGGTTTCCTATGCTCAAGCACAAAAGCAAGAGACTTCTAATCAAACAGAATTACACAGAAATATGTTTGAGGTTGAACACTTGATATACAATCAGTGGTGTTCACAAATACAAATCAGATAAGACTCTAGAATTTCTAAGATATGAAAGTTGTTAAGAAATTCAAAGTGAACTTTGATGTGGAACAATTTTAGCAGAGTTTTTTCACTTGTAAAATTGTTGTGAATCTCTTACAATCTTCAAGTCTTCACTCCTTTATATAGAGGTGTGAAAGAGACATTGTAGATTGCTAACACATCGAAAGGGTCGTTGTTGAAGCTTGATAATCACCAATGATCTGTTGTCTGATTTGGTTATTGTCCTATGAAGGAACAATTTTAAATCCATTCCCTGAAAAGAGAGTCACCATCATAGTTACAACTGTTGTCTTGTACTACTGCAGACAAGAGGAGTGGAGTAGTGGAGGTAGTGGTTGTACAGTTGTACTATGTCTTTTTTCTTGCGCTCTTCAGTGGGTAAGCATCCAATGCCTTCTAATTCCTCTGAAATAGCTGTTGCTCTAGGCTTCCATTCCTTCTGCAATGATATGCATTAGAATAACAACATTTAACTAACTTCAGCTTCCAGTCTTCAACTTCTGATGATCTTCATACTCTGATGACGTCAACTTCTAGTAGACAGCTTCTGATGATCTTCAGATGCTATCTTGCAACACAAGCTTTCTTTTTGTAAATTCCATTGGTCTCATTTGTTCTTCCAGAACCTATGTTTGATTTAAAGACATTTAAATTTTTGTCTATGGTCCTATACACTTGAACAAATATTAGCATATCCAATTGACATTTTTAATACCTTGTTATCACCAAAACTCAAAGTGGTATTGTTAAACACATTTTGTTCTAATAAAACTCACTTCATCAACTTTTTCTAACGTCAAAGTACATAGAGAAAGGAAAGGATATTTTTTTTTGTTTTTAGCAAGAGGACATAGAAAATTTGTACGATGCATGAGAGAGACACAAACTATTTCATCGATTTTCACAGATGGTCTGAAGTCAACAACCTGCATGCTCATAGATGCATTAGTCGGAGGTACCATGAAGAACATAACAGCTACATAAATCAGAGAGCTCATTGATATCATGTCTTTGAATGAGTATCGCCCCCAAAGCGAGAATATGATTGGTATTAAGACTTAGGAAGTTCTAAGTTTGGAAACACATGACGCCTTGCTAGCAAGCATCTAAATTCTTAGCGATAAGATTGAAGCACTAGCTAATAATTTCGAAGCGCAAGAAGTAGTAAAGTTGCCAATCAATGGTGAAAGTTGTAACTTTTGTGAGCAAGCTCATGAAAGTGGTGCATGCCTTCTATAAAGTTTGGGGTTATCCGAGGAGCAAGTAAAATACATGAGTGCTTTTACTGGGCAACTACTCCAACAATTTCAATTTCGACTGGCCAAACCGTCTAAATTTTTTTATGGGAAGGAAACAACAACTTCCAACCAGCATAGGCAACCAACGAACAACAACCAAATAAATATATATTAAAGATCTACTCGTTAAAAACTTTTGACATTAGTATAATACTTTACATTCGTATAATAAATATTTTAAGAATTTTTGACATTTGACTTAATTACAGTTTTGGTCCCCTTATTTTACCTTACTCACATAATTGGTCCTCCTATTTTAAAATCAATCAGATTTAGTCCCTCTCACTTTTTTACTCAAATTTGATGATGTGTCGTCTTTTAATGAGGTGGCACAATCCATGTGTATTCATGAATTTACATATCATTATCAATTACATAATAATAAATAACTAACCAAATAAACAAACAAATTACAAAATAACAGATAAAAAGAAGAAATACAAAAGAAAAATAAAAAATAGAAACAATTTATAAGAACCCTAATTCCCAAATTGAAAACCCAAATTCATTTCTTCTTAATTTGTTGTTGGTGGTAGAATATGAAAGCTACTGAAAAATTCCTTCTACTTATGAATTGTAGCTGCCAACGTGCATATGAAATACATTAAACCGTTGATTCAACCCTCTAGTTATTTTCCCCTGCGTGTTTGGATTTGGTGAGCATGTAATAGAAAGATCCATTGGAAAATGTGGGAAGGGCCACAAAATGGGCGATTGAAGAAGAAGCAGAAGTAGGACGAAGAAGAAGAAAAATAGCACACCAGATCCTCTTTTGTTTTTATTTTGCATCCATGAATTTGGATTTGCAACTACTAAATATGGGTTTAAAATAATTTAGGACTCTAATTTATGATTTTTGTTCAATTATAATTTTAGAATTTTCAATTTAGTTTAATATAATTGATTCCATTTTTTATTAATTTGTAAATTGTTTTTTTTAACTTCGCATCATATATTAATGACGTGTTAATTCATGAATACACATGGATTTTGCCGCACCATCATATTATGCGCCACCTCATTAAAAATAGGCACATTATCAAATTTGAGTCAATTTTTTTTAGAGGGACTAAAACTGATTGATTTTGAAATATGCGGACCAATTCTATAAACATAGTAAAATAGGGGAACCAAAACTATAATTACGGCAAATGTTTTAGTTTAGAACCTTTTGACAATTTTTTAAATCCATACTAAATCATCTTGTATGAAACACATCATATGGTAAAAGAGTCCTAACTATGTCCCATCCCCCGTCTCACCATCAACCATCAATCATTTGCAACATTAAAAAATAGTACAACTTTGGGGGTGACTAGGCAAAATAGCCAATAGAATATAGTGGGATACAATACAACTACCTCGTTCTAAATCTTAAATAAAAAATGAGATAAACACATGTGATGTAAACCAGAAAAACATACAAACCCTAACAGACAAAAACATTAAGAAAAATGATATCCATTAATTGCATTTATTTATTTAAATGTTTATTATAATTATCTTGATTATGTTAAGAAGGCTATATGCAGTGACATTGTTATATATGGAGTTGTTGTTTGCGATATCTTGAATATGTGAAGAAAGCAATAATGCATGCATACTATACTTAATTATGACTCTTTATTTATTAAAATTATTTTTCTTAGAGGTACATACTTATTTTTAAACTTAATTGCATTTATTTATAGCAAATGTACTAATCACGTTTCACCAACAGAACAATCTTCGTCAGTAGTGCAGCGGGCGCCAACTATATCATCAAATAAGAAAAAAAATGTTTTTCAAAGATGATAAAATATAGCGTGTAATATAAATAAGATATGATATGTAAATGTTGTGAAAATGACATATGTATACTTGCTTGAACCAGAAATAAAGAAAGAAAGATGATCAAAACATGACAAACATAAAAAATTTAGCCATATTATTATTGTTTGAATGTAATAAAAATATCGTTTTAGTAATTTATATGTAAAAATGTTATGCTTCGTTAACATCAATTAAATAGTTTTTAGAACTTTATAGTTGCGAGAGGCCATTTATAAAATTATAACTAATGTTAAATATAAAGAAGTATATATATAACTATTTGACCATTTGAATTTTGCAAAAAATTCACGTACTAATTTTGATAATCATCAAAGTTCATTATATTTTCGGTCTTATTAAACTTCATTGAATTTTTTATATATAAGGGCCAAACTCCAAAAGAGTAACATAAGTAATCAATGGTTTTAAAAAATCTATCTTATATAAATAATTCATCAAAGAGGTGCAGTATTTATATATATTTTTTATATATTGAAAGTACCATATAAATATTTAGACAACATTTCATATTAAAGGTAATATGTATTAAAAAAAGAAACTGTATGAGTTGATAAATGTCAATTTCTGATGCACAAGGAGATAAAGGGATTTAATTAATTATTGATGGAATGTAGTATTGTCAATGTATCGATATAAATGAAAAAAAAGGGCTTGAATAAAAAGAAAAATGTTTTAAAATAAGATAAAAGAACAAGATCAAAGATGAAGAAGATGAAAGCTTTACGTATTATTCTCTTCACAAGTGCGTCTTTACACTAAGATATGAGTCATATTTTCATATTTATAGGACACAAATAAGCAAGTGAATCATCAAAGCAATTAAGCATCACTAACCATCCATTCATTAATTGGGGTTATAGGAAGGTAGAAGATCAAAGATGGATATCCACTAAGATTATTATTCATAAAACTCCCTTTTGGATGTCCATCAGGATATGCCTCATTAAAACATTACTAGAAAAAAACCCAATGAAAATAAAATTCCAGTAAAGAAAAAAGAGTACAATTTCCCTTTAGATAATATATTTATTTATCTATCCCCCCAACAATACAACCATCTCTGAGACGACGATCGATGAAGATAAATCTTTTGTATCAGTTGTTCAAAAACTCTATTTAGGAGTGACTTTAGGATAATGTCTGCAAGATTATCACAAGAACGAATTTGTTAATGTTTATATCATCATTCTTCGGAAGATCATGAGTGAAAAATAATTTAGGAGGGATATGTTTTGTTCGATCTCCTTTAATGTAACCCTCTTTCAACTGAGCAATGCATGCAATATTATCTTCATAAATAATTGTTGAATTAGAGACCTCAACCTAACACATTCTCGACTTGTCTCATGCAGTGCTACAAGTTGAACATGATTTGATTATGTTGTTGTTATGGTATGCTTCAGAGATCTCCATGAAATGGTTGTACCTTCACATGTAAACATGTAATCTGTTTGTGATCTACCATTCCGAGGATCTAACAAATAACCTGCATATGCATAAACCGGTTCTAATTTTGGTACTTTTGAATAAAACAAACCCATGTCCATTGTATCTCTAAGGTAACAAAGTATGTGCTTGACTCTGTTCCAATGTCTGGGTGTAGGTGTTAGCTGGTAATTTTACCAGCCTCATTTAATGTGGTCAACATTAGTTGACATTTATCTTTGCATGAATCGAAGTCTTTTCCTTCAAACTTGAGGAGTTCGACGAGATGTGGATTTTGCTTGAAAATGCCTAAAAGCCTTAGCATTCGACAAGACATGAGTCAAGGATGCAGTACCGTCGAAGCCAAACAATTCCTGTTAAGGTGGGAAGATTTTGAATTTCAGAGAGAAGCGATTTCCTCAATGGAAACGTGGGAGACAAGCAGTTGTCTACATTGAAGAAGTGCTGATCGTGAGATTATGTTTTTTAAAGTTATTTTTCTATGTATAAATAGTACTTTTCCATAGAAAAACGGGTCGTAAATCACCTATACAGAACTCTAAAACACTCGAAGTATCGGTGCGAGTGAAAAGAGTCATACAAAATGTATGTAAATGATTTGTCGAACCACCTTTATTTTTAATGCAATGCAATTTATCTTTCCTTTAAGTTTCTGCAATTTTAACTTTTAACACCTTTATCTTGCATTTACTGCATTTTAAAACCTTTTCAATGTCGAAAGACGACATACGGTCTCGTCCTGTTCATTAAGTAACCTATGAACTTGATGAACGTGAACAACCTTTTTAAAAAACAAATGCACAACATGTCATAGGATTTCTGGTTTGATCCTAGTTGTAATAATAAAAATCAGCCCGTATTATTTACCAAAAACACTGGTAAGCAATTTGGCATGCCCAATGAGACTCTGTTTGTGCATTATTTTCAAAAACTTTTTTCAAAACCTTTGGAAGAAAATTCCATTGTGCATTTTAAAAAAAAAACCTTCGGAAGAAATTGGCATAATCTTCCAATACTTTTTCAAACTTTTTTCTAAAAAAAAAACTTTTCTTATGGAAATTGTTTTCTGAAAATTAGCAACTTTTTTTAGTAAACTTTTTGTAAAGAAAATTCGCGTTTTTGTGCATGCATTTAAGAAGTGTTAATGCTTTGAAGATAATGACTAAATCCGCCAATACTGGTGCTTCTATGCCATCACAATCCTCTTCACAAGCACAATCTACACGGGCATCCGCCCCCTTCAGTGGGTGCTAGTGTATCAACGATCGTGGGGGAAACCATGGCCATGCCGGTTTCGACAGAAATGGGAGTAACCGCTTTCACAACCACTCCGACTATAACCACTGCAATGACACAACCAAAAATAGGGACCTTTGTGCCATCAATCACGGCTGGTGTACCTATGTCTACAAGTATCCCTGTCTCTCCTAACCCTCAATTTGAAGGTGAGAAAAACACAAGAAGGAGGAGGGGTTGAATTGTGTTATCTTTTTCTTACTTAGTTATAAACATAAAAATAAAAAATTATTCTGCAGGCTGTGGGGTTTGAACCCACGCGCACTCAGTGCAGTAGGTCTTAAGTCTACCCCCTTAGACCACTCGGGCAAGCCTGCTTGAGTTGTTTTAGTCATGTGTAGTTCATTATTTAAAGCCATTTGTAGTTAACTATACGACATATTTTTTGTTTAAGTAATTGACTACACATTTTCTTTTTACTCAAAATAGATTTAGATTAAGTATACAATTTTTATACTTTTTTGTACGTGTTTAAAATTTTGTTGTCTTTTTATTTGAAATATGAAAATATTTATTAAATTAATTAAAAATGATTGATATAACATTTATCTTTTAATAAACAAAATTATTATATCATTTATACAATATACCAGGTGAAAATTATAAGTTTTCGTAAAAGAAAGGTAACTTAAATACCACTTTAATATCTTACGTTATTTTAAAAGTCCAGTTTAGTTCCATTATTTTAAAATTTGTCAATTTCATTCCTTAATTTATAGTAATAGTTCAATTTGATCCTTGACTTTAAAACTGGTCAATTTGACCCCTTTTTTGAGTTACAAAGGAAAAGGAGACAACAAGAAAACAAACAAGAACAAAAAAGAAAAGGACAAAGCCTAACATAAGCTAATTTTCCCTATCAGAAGTTAACTATTTTGTGCACACTAAAGCAAATTGTTTATACCTTGAGCCTTTGAAGCCCACCTGTTGTTCTTGAATTATCCTTTTTCTTAGGCCAAGTTGAGCCTATAGGTTAGGCCCCTTGTTTCGGTGACGAACCATATTACAAACCTAGAGACCTTAGAAATGTTAACCCAAATTTATTTTGGAGTTAGACTTTGTGTATGTGTTTGAATATGTAAAGTGTTCAAGTTTGAGGTTGCTTTTGGAACTTTTTTTTTGTTACGGGACAAAGTTATAATTTTGATCATAGTCATGTAAATTCAGTTCTCTAATACCTTAAACTCATTATAGGTTGTGAGAATCTTCTTGTTTAGACGAGTAGGATTTGCCTAACTCCATGGTGTTTCTTTTAAACCTAATTTCTAGATTATCATACCTTTAATCTAAGCCCTGTTAAAACCCAAAAAAGTCCTTAAAAGTGTACACTGTGATATTGACTTTGATTGATGCTTAGAGACTTTTAATTTCAAGTTTTGGTAATATAGTAGTTTTGCATGTTGTGTGTGTGAACCTTTCAAATACACAATTATGTTGTGAGAAGTAATGGAATGATTGTGTTACCAAGCAAATTAGCTCATCAGTTGCTACCTAAGGAGATGAACTTTTGACATGACCATTGGTGAAGTAAATGTTATTTTACCGTTACTTTTCATTTTTAAGTTTGTTCCTTGAGAACAAGTAACGATGCAAGTTTGAGGTTGTGATGGCACAAAGTCATATATGAGTTTAGTGGTTATTTTCATGTATTTTTAGTATAGTAAAGATGAATTTGCATGGTCCTAAATTTGGAAAAAGAGAGAAAAAGAGGAAACAATGATTTGGAAATCGTGCCAAGATTTTGTATCATCGGGGCATAATTGTGCTGCCAAATCCAAGAGTTTCATTCGACAAAGTTGTGCCACGATTTGCTATAATCAGGAAAAGATTTTGGAGGAGCACCAATTTGAAATTTGAATTCTGTGTGAAATTGAGCCACAATTTTATGACTCAGAACACAGTTTTAGCATACATGATTAAAACCTATAAAAGTCATGCGTGTTTCTGAGGCAAGGGTTCAAAGTTTTGGAGAGAAAAAGGCATTTTTGGAGTTGAAGATATGGAGAACCGGTGGGAGACCATCAAAACTCATAGTCAATCATCCAATTAATGAAATGAATCCTTCTTTGTTACAGGTTGTTTATGTTTTAGCCATGAGTAACTAAATCCATTGTGATTAGGTCATAGAAGACTCTGTTCTAGCTTGTTGGCTATGTAATATGTAACTTAATTTATATCAATATGATTGCAATTCTAGTTTATTCAGTAAATTTTTTGCCTAAGCTTTTATGATTCTGACCCAATATAAATTGAACTTAGAGATTATATGAGTCCTGACACCAGTTTATAACTTATATCTATTTATGTTGTTCAACTTAATGGACAATCTAGTGATAGAAAATTGTTAAGTTGTGATTATGAAATTAACAGACATTAAAACTTTTGATGATTATAGGTTCACCTAAGGGATTAGAGAATTATAACTAGAAAAAATGCTCTAAGTCAATGGATTGACCTGAACTATTTGGTTCATTATTAAATATGCTCCAAAAACTGCCTTAGTGCACTCCATTTAAATACATCTTAAATATTAATGAAATTGCTACGACGAGATTAAAATATTCCATATAGATTCGAATTAAATTATTATTTTGATATAAATTAATACACTTGCTAAAATTGCATCATTAATTCTGAAAGGAAGATAATGCAGGGGTATGAATAAGTTTAAATATTTTCATCCTGTTATTTTTTTATTATTTCATTTCTACCTTGTCAAGTTGTCATAAAATACATGAATTTAATATCGTACTTAAACTTTTCTGAGCTACTACCTCCGTCCCTAATTATAAGATCCTTTTTGAAATTTTTTTTGTCCCTTTTTATAAGACCCCTTTGTAATTTCCAACTACATTAATTATTTCTTTACCTACATGCCCCTATTTATTATACATCTTTTTCTTCAATCATCAATAAATAACATGTTGAAAACATAAACTAATCTTCTCTCTCAGTGGCGGATCTCTTTGGGGGCTGGCAGGTGCCATGGCATCCCCCAAATTCTCCTTATATATTATATTAGGTGTATTATAACATCTAGAATTTAGCTGCCGTAGTGGAAAGGGGTACCATAAATTGCTCTAGGTTGCTGGTTCAACACTTGCATATCTTCTTTTTACATATTTAATCTTTTATTTTTGCATATTGTATTTTAAAAAAATGTTTTTGAGGGGATTCAAACCCACATCCATACCACTTGGCCTGTTGTTAATTGCAGATAAAACTTAAAACCATTCAATATATATTCCATAAAAGTTTGGCACTCCCAACAAATTAACTCAAGATCCGCCACTGCTCTCTCTTAAAGTATAAAATTGTAAAAACAATAATGATTATAAACAACTTTAAAACAAATATCAATTATCTTAATTCCCGTGATTTTGACAAAAGAGTCTTATATATAGGGACAGAGGAGGTAGTATTAGATCACCATGTGTGTCTTTTTTTTATCGGTCAAGACCATGTGTGCCTTTTACTAATACCATAAGTTACTAAGTTTTTTTGATTAATTAATGTGCTACAACTTAATAAATAATTTCATCAATTCATAAAATGATAAGTGTAAATTTAAAGTCTGTGTCTTGTATATTGCCTATCCTAGTTCATTGGGTTGGATGCAGAGATCTTCTCCATTTCTTAAAAAACGACATGGTCATCTCTATTATTATAGTTTTTTTTTTTAATTTTTTATATCAATGTCAAATTAATACCCGTTATTTTCAAAATGTAGGCATTTATATCCTATATTCACTCTCAAAATATAGTAACATGCCTCAGTAGTAACATGGCAACTAAGACAAAACTCAAAAGTATAACAATAAGATGCAAATGTCTCGTTAAAAACCTTACCTAAAGATCTAAAAATGGAATAAAACGAAGTCGGTGATAGAAAAAATAGTGCAGCAACAAAATAGTTGTAACAACAAACATGATAATCATTAATTACATTTATTTATTGAAGTATTTTATCATTGTTATGCATAGACATTGTCGTTTGTAATATCTTGAATAGGTAACGAAGGTAATAATACTTTTTTTTTTAAGGAAAGAGGTAATAATACTTTTTTTTTGACAATAATACTTGTATACTATGCTAATGCACTTTTGACACTGTCATAAATTTATACGCTTAGGTACATAATTATTTTAAAATTTTATTATTTCTTGAACACACAAAAATCATTAATGCACTTTCCAAGATAAGGACAATCTTCACTAGTCTTGCAGCCGATTTTATCTGTATTGTCAAATGATAAAAAAAAAGGATGTTACTTAAAGGCGATATATAATATTGTGTATAATATAAATTAGAAAATTAGAAAATGTAGTGAAAAGTAACATACGTGTACTTGTTTCAACAAGAAATAGAGAAAGAAAGATGATTAAAACATAAGCAAACATGAAAATTTGAGACATGTTTCCCCCCTTAACGTGTAGTAAAGAAAATTGTTTTGAAAACTTTATAGCTGAAAATTCCATGCCTTGTTAAGTTCAATTAAGTAGTTTTTGGAACTTAGGACTTGGAAGAGGCCATTTAAAAAATTGTAATTAATATTAAATGTCTATAGTCGATACGTCTTGTGTATCCCTTTAGATCACCAAATCGATCAATTAAGTTTTGTAAAGGTCGCACATAAAATTCTTCATGATCATCAAAATGATTTTTATTTATATTTTAGACTTTCAAAATGGATAAGGGCCAAATCCAAAACGAAAAACAGAAGTAATAATGCATCAAAGAGGTGAAAACATTTTTTTTATTATAAATTAAAGGTACCATAGGAATTTTTCAGACAACATTTCATATCAAAGTAATAAATTTTAACTATAGAAATAGTATGAGTTGATCAAATGTTTATTTATCATGCACAGGGAAATAAAGATAATTAACTAGTTATGGGATGTAGTATTTTTATTGTATCGACATAAATGAAAAAAGTTAAATTTAGGCCACTTTTTGTCTAAAACTAATTTTGAGAAAGTTACTATGTTGGAAAATTTAGGTCTTAATAATAACAGATTTCATAAAACATGTTCAACAACTATGAATCAATAGCGGAAGCAAACAAAACATTGAACATGAATATAAACGGATCTACGACATGTTTGATTTAT
>Ga0228710_1000944_pt1 | contig 41374 bp, 16 predicted proteins | sample MedpolnodulmetaG_FD_177995 | JGI IMG/M metagenome (GOLD analysis project Ga0228710, IMG submission 177995) | Root nodule microbial communities from Medicago polymorpha collected in Santa Monica, California, United States - pink nodules | ecosystem: Host-associated > Plants > Roots > Nodule... | reverse complement strand
TCTTAGAAAATTTTATTTTTTTATATTTTTATATATTTTTTTTAAGTTTTTTTTTTTTTTCCTTTAGCTTTTACAAAGAAAATATCACTATACACATAAGGTTGTTAAAATAGTTGTTGCAAAATAGATGTTCAAATCTTTTCTTTTTAATATGTTACCCTCCGAGTGGAGCTCATTAACCACTTGAGCCTAATTATTTGATTTATGTATTTGATGTTTTAATTATGTTTGTTTGTAATATTTTTTTATAAATAAAATTTTAAAATTATTTTTTTAGATGTTTTTAAGAAAATTATGTTATTTTCTGTTTGTTTGAAATTCTAAAAAGAGTAATTGTATTTTTCTCTCTTCTATTAAAATGACTTATTCACTTGATCAACAAAAAAAAAAAATTATTCAAAAGCTAATGAAAAAACTTCTTATTTTCAAATTTCAGCATAAAAATCAATTTTTAGAAAAGGTTACACACAAAACTAAAACATTAATTTTTTTCTTTAGAATCTTAAATAAACATGCCCTAATTTTTATGCACCGGCTGTAGAACGTTTTTACACACACAATTAATCAAATTATATTATAATATATTTCTCTGTTGTTTTTTTTTTCTTTCTAAAATATCTCCACAAATTTATATACGATGATGATTTGGTGATAATGTAAATTTTTTTTTTTGCATTGTGCATATCATTAAACTCTTTCTTTAATGTAAATGTGCTCTTTGGCTCCAGGAAGGGTTATGTAACCGTTGGAAGTAGACAAATTGAAAATGTTACACGCAATGCTAAAGATAATTAGCAGCATACATTAATTACCTGTTGGTAGGTCTCATGTCATGCATTGTCTTGTGATTTCTTTATTTCCCTTTTAAAATTAACCTTTTCAAGTTTCTTTTACAATTTCTATAAAAAAAAAAAAAAGTTTCTATACTTGATTAAAAGAGTTTTCTTTTGTCCCACGAACGAGCATAGCTCCAAGAACAATGCATTATAATATGTAAATGACCAGAGTTCGAATGCATCTTAAAAAATGAATTATAGCCACTAAATTACTTGAAAAAAAATTTATTTCAATTAATTCATGTATATAAAATACAATAACGACAAATGAAAAATTAGAAATTACTATACTTTGATAATATTGTAACAATAATCTCATGTATGAGCTATCATATGAGGTCTCCATATTTATCGATCAATACGATGTAACTGAAGGTTTATATTAGGAGACTGGAGAATGCAGAGGATGTTTGCAAGTACCGGTTGCAGATAAGAAATATTAGTATAACCGCATTGAATCGTATCCACGACTACTTTGAAATCAAAATCAATTAACACATGTTGCAGCTTGCAGGTGTTGGGATTAAACAAACTAAAGGTAATTTTTCGCATAAAATCATACACGAATTTTTCGTGTTGATCACAAAATCAACCCACCACTAGCCGAGCTTCCATTCCTAGTAAAATGTGATCCATCGAAGTTGAGTTTGAGGTGTCCAAGAGGATGATGAGTTCAATTATGCTTTTGATGTGCACTTCTAATTTCTCTCGATGTATTAGATTGTTGCAATTCAACGATAATATCATGAACATGATTGTTTACCAAGTTCTAAAAGCTTATCTCCCCTATCTGATCGATGATAAAATATAAGAATGTATTATGTTCTTCTAAAGAGTCTACAATATCATAAATCTGAACAAAATAGACCAATCCAAGATATATCATCAATCTCCTTATACGACAAGCTTCATTCAATCATAACAAAAAGGTCTAAGACTAAAGAAATTTCTCAAATGTTCTTCTTTGATGACCCTGAACCAAAAAAACTCTTTAGTATCTTCCCAATGTTTCTTTTTACTTTTTAGGCTTAATTGCACTTTTGGTCCTCGCATTTTGACCAGCTCACGAAAATGGTCCTGTCTCTTTCAAATCAAACAAAACCGTCTCTAAACTATCATGTTTTTTGCAGTTTTAGTCCTACCCCTATTTTCAACTCCAGAAAGACTCAGAAATGGCAGTTTTAGTCCCACCACCTATGCTCAACCATGAAATAAACAAGGAATAAAGCATGCGGGTACATGTAATCTATTTTATTCAACACACTAACCAAAAAACCCTAATTTCAGGTAACATGTTTTAGAAATTAGGGTTTTTCTATTAGTAAACTGAATAAAGTAGATTCCTTATACTCACTTGCATTATTCATTGTTTATTTCATGGTTGAACATAGGTGGTGGAACTAAAACTGTCATTTATGTGCGTTTCTGGAGTTAAAAATAGAGGGTAGGATTAAAACTGCAAAAAACATGATAGTTTAGGGACGGTTTTGTTCGATTTGAAAGAGGCAGGACCATTTTCGTGAGCTGATCAAAATACGAGGATCAAAAGTGTAATTAAACCTACTTTTTATTCATTTGTGAAAAGACATGTAATAATAATTTATGAGTTTATTATAAATCTTTGTTTAAATATTTGTTTTATTTATCATCTCCATGCATCGCAGGTAGTCTAGTTTTTTTCACCCTAACCTATGCAGTCAGGTATATATAATTGGATTTTTTTATGATGTTCAAATTTACGCATCTTAAGAAATTTAAAATAGGTTGTTTGTATTAGAACATATATATATTTTTTTTTTTGGTACAGTATATATTTTATATTAAACATATAATTTTTTTAATAAATAATTATTTTTTCCAATTAAAAAATTGTTATTCTTATTTGTTTTTACATATGCAATATATTATACACGTTATACAAACCTTAAATAATTAAATGGAAGTTTAGTGTTACCTATTCAGTCGGCCATGATCTATATCAAAACTCGAAAGTGACGTTGAAAAGAAATAGTACAAGACAGACATCATTCCAGATTTACACAAATATATATATATGCAGTTCACATTTTGCTTAATTATTATTAGTCAATGCCTTTCCCTTTCCACTTTGAAGTTTGGTCGAACAGTTATAACCATGGGTGTGAACAAATATATTTTTACATAATTACATGAGTATAAATAAATTTAAATAATTAAAGAGAATGTCAATAAGGTTTAGGGATGTCAATGGGTATCCGCGGGTATGGGTAGTATGATATCCGTCCCCGCCCTGTTGGATAAATATGGTACACGTACCCGTCCCCATATCCGTGCGGGTATCTCTATACGGGTAATTCACGGGTATTTAGATACCCACAGATATCTGCGGGTACCCATGGATTTTTGATTTTTTTTTTTGTACAAAGAAAAATTCAACTTTTAATTACTTGCAAAATTCAACTTTTAAAGATCCATACATAACATATTCCATTCAAATTTCATAATCCATACCATAACCATAATCCAACAAAAATCGGGATTCTTACATAATCCCAAGCAAATTCGTCATACCATAATAGATATGATTCTTACACAATCCATGCAAATTCTTGAAGTAAAATAAAAAATAAAAACATCCAAACTCTTATATATATATACACATGGATATTTTAGTAATTTACATAATTTATTAACGGGTACGGATACCCGCGGGCACGGGTACCATCATATCCGTGTCTGTGTCCATAAATTAACGGGTAGTTAAATACCCGTTTATTATATCCGCGGGTACCCGTTTAGCTACCCGTCCCGTGCCCATGACGGATTTTATCCGCGGATACCCGCGGGCACGGATTTTTTTGCCACCCCTAATAAGGTTAACTCAATTCAATTCTTATATACACTTTTAATAGAAATTCATCAGAAAAAAATGTCTCTACCAACTGATATAAGTTCACGGAGATTGAATTAACTACCTATGTGAATTTAATTCATGCATATCTCTATCACATTCACATGCAAAAATTAAACACATTTTTTTTATATGAAAAAATGAGTTTTTTTTTTTGAATTGACAAATATTATTAAACGCAATACCCGCAAGACGCAAGGTATGGACGAAACAAGATACAAATGGTGCCGCATATAGACGATACACCATAACCACCTAAAAACACCCCTGAAGATAAACCCACCAAAACACATCACCACCTAAAACAGGCTCCAAAAAGACAAGCATTGTAAACACGGTGTTCACCACCGCCCATCGTCACTACTCACCCCCAAAGAACACCTTCAAAATAAAACTCCCAGACCCCAACACCTAAGCTGAGCCACATACGAAGAGCACATGACCGAAAGATCATGCAGCTACTATAACCTTGCGACCTCCGATCCACCGAAAGAACACAAAACAAAAGCCCAAAAACCAACTTGATTCAAAGAAATTAATGAGAGAAGACAAAGGATTTGAAAATGAGAGAATTACAAAGGTTTAAAGAAATTAGAGAAGGAGAAAAGACATAAAAAGAGAGAGACAAAAAAGAATATTTGTTTTTTTTTTTGACGCAAAAAGAATAATAGTTGAAGTTTTGAAAAGAAATTAGATGTATTTCTTCTAATAGAGGTTTAACTAAAAGTTTATATATGTAATTTTTTTTAAGGATATAGTTGTAATAATAGATAAAATATCAAGTTGTATATTCGATATACTAAGAAATAGAGGAGTAGTAGTACATCACAAGTACAACTTGAAGGACAGGACGGTTTCACAGTGACACAAGATGAGATCAGGCTCCACATGTCGAAAGTAACTTAAAAGAAATCTGAAATTAAACTATACTCCATCATGCTATAGCTTTCTGACATTACATGAGTTGAGTTGTTCACATTTTACATCATCATTATAATCAATAATCATTTCCATACTGTCCCCTCAAAAAGTTTGGTCTTTATTGGTAAGTAATCATTCTAATTTCTAATTAACCACGCTGATTCCATACAAAAGTTCTGATCACATTACACGACATTCTAATTTAACTACTTCATTCGGTCTCAAATATAAGAAAATATTGTTTTTTTAGGTTTATTAAGTAGTTAAATGTATCTGGTCTACATTGTAAAGCAGATCCATTAATTATTCAATGAACCTAAAAAATAAATCTTTTCTTATATTTGAGACCGGAGGGAGTACATTTGATTCCATGGAGAGTTTCTTATCATATTACACAATATTTTTGTTATTAATAAAATAGTTTTTTTACCATGAAGCATATATACGGACACGGACACCGGACATGACATGGACACGCCGACACAGTTAAAAATTTAAAAAAATAACATAATTCAATGTAATTACAAGTGTCGGTGTCGGGTTCAACACCGGGACACGCCTAATCCGAGGAGTCTACCAATTAACTTGTTCAAACTTCCGCAATCGCACCAAGTAAACATTTATTTATGTTTTGGATTTAGTTGATTTACCTTAAACAAAATATACATGTAAACATTTACTAAGCGTGATCTTATTTATGTTAAATGGATTCCACATCAATGGTATATCAATACTTTGATGGGAGAAGGTTTGTGGAAGCAAAATGGAGCTATAGTGCATGTGATTAATGTTTATGCTTCATGTGACTTCCATAATTGAGGAAAATATGGGGTGTTATTGGTGAGTGTGGTGATTTAATTCAATTCGAAATGAAGGGGAACATAAAGGAGTGTGTGAAGTTTCAAGAGTGGAGGATATAAATTGTTTTTATGATTCTATTGATGATGAATAACTGGTGGATTTACCATAAATTTTTAGTAGGTTTACTTGAACTCAGTTAGATGTAGTGTGCATGAATATATTAAATTGATTCATTTTGTTTGAAAAAACTTGAGCAAATTAGAGGGTGGATTCGAAAGTCTTGACGAGGAAGAAATCATAGAGAGACGTTTTCTAGACTCAATTGCAAAAAAAACTATCATTCGCAAAGAGAAGATGCATGATAGGAGGGCTACAACTAGAAATATGTGCCCAATGAATAATATCTCTATCTTGGTGATGGTGGATAAAAGAAGATAAGCCATATGAGAAAATAATATAGAGATAAGGTGAAAGAGGACCACCTTGCATTAGTTTTATCTAACTTTTTGATTTTTTTAGCGGTATCTTTTATATTTTTTTTATAGGTTTTGTCATTTTACACTGTTTTTTTAAGACAAAAGTCACAATTGCTTAAATAAAAGGAGATTATAATCGTTGTTTATATATAGGAACGCTTCGGATTACATAATCCAAAACAAATAATTTAGATCATATAATTTGAACGATGATGAAATAATTTTTTTTTAAGAGTGCACGAAAAATAGATAGGGTGAGAAAATAAAATCTCTGAAGTTTATTATCCAACAAGAAAGAAAAGAAACTTTGTGTCCAAATCTGTGTCATAATAAAAAAAACATTTCCCTCATCCTAAGTTATGGAAAAATACAGACACATGTGCACATGATTATTTAGGTAAACTTTCCATATTTAACATGAGTAGGTGGTGGAGGTGCTCACAAGAGTTAAGAGAATAGTAACAAAATATGAAATTAAAAAGGCTGCTTGCTTCTTTCCAAAATGGCGTGTTTGACAATTTACAAAGTTTGATAAACCAAACCAACCATGACAGTGCCATCTCTTATACTCATTTTGCTGACTTTTTTATTTCTTGGTACAAAATCATTTTCTTACTTTAATAATTAAATAAAATACAACAGGGTCGGTCAATATTATATTATATGCTTATCATGAATTTAATCATTAGTATATAATATGTGAATCATGGTTTAAGAGAATTATTTAGCTAATAAGTTCCTCACGGACTCTCTATTTTTGACTTTGGATTTTGATTTTCATCTCATTCATCATAAGCTACCTTCTCTTGGTGAGACTTTTTTTTCTCCTTAGTTTCTTTCATTATTATTTTATTTAACAACTGTTATATACCTGTGTTAATTGAGTTTTCACTGTAACTCATTCAATTTTTGTTCTGAATTGTATGATATATACATATGTATATAACTGAAAATTGTTTCTTATAATGTTTCAATGCTTCTTATAGTATTCATGTGTTTTATTTGGTTGATTTCTAGGGAATATTGTGATGTGGGCTCTAAGAGTTCATGGATATGTCTTTGCTGTTTCATTTTGTTTCATTACCCTCATGACTGCTTCACAAAAAACAGATCCTTCAGAAGGTAAATTTGTTAAAACAAATTATAATATTCTGAATTTTTCTGTTTCATTTAGTTTTTTCTGTTGTAATTTTAGTGTTTAAGATTAAAATTTCAGTTCAAGTTGAAAAAGGTTTTCACAACCCTCGGTGTTGTGGAGAATCGCGGTCAAATGCAGCTCAATCGCAGTCATAGAGACATAAAAAATCTTAGTTTATGTTTGGTTTCACTTTTGGAGGAGACAAAATTGATTTTGACAAGTTTGAAAGTTCTCTACTTAGAATTGATTTTGACTTCATAATTGATTTTAATTTTATTAAAGCTAGGATTCGGAGCTTTTGATTCTAGAATTGGTTTTTGGCCTAAATTTATTGGTCAATTCACTTTTTCATTTCATATTTGTTTTCTCTTCTGCTTCCATGTAATTTGATTTGGTATTTGAAGTTTTTAAACTCAAACAATACTTATTCTAATTTTGGTATGTATGCAGTAAAAGCATTGATAGGCATCAAAAAGAGTTTGGTTGATCCCATGAACAAACTGAGGAACTGGAATAAGGGTGACCCATGTGCAACAAACTGGACTAGAGTTTGGTGTTTTGATAAGAAGGGCAATGATGGTTACTTCCATGTTCGCGAGCTGTATGTCTTTTTTGTCCTTCTGTTTTCTTTTTACTTGTGTTTCAGTTAAATTATCAATTCTACATAGATTTCTAAATTTTTTTGTTATTGAATTTTACTTTAGCTACCTGATGACTTTGAATCTCTCGGGAACTCTATCACCACAGCTTGGTTCGCTCTCCCATCTTATGATAATGTGAGTTTTCTCATTTTCTAAAATGTTTCTGAACACAAATGCATGTATCAGAAGGATAAATGGTAATGTGTTATACGAAGCTAATATCTTCATTGTTTTATGCTTGAAGGGATTTCATGTGGAACAATCTGACTGGCACAATACCAAAGGAAATTGGACAAATTACATCATTGAGACTCTTGTAAGAACTTTACCAAAGAAGATGAATTATTAGTATTGATCCTCATCAAGTTTTGTTTTAAGGTGGTGTTGTCTGTCCTACTTGATACTGTCTTTGTTTCAAAAGAAGGATCTTAATTTGAACCTATACTTAACATATCTTATGTTTTATAAATAAACTTATTTTATTTCTTTGTGACATATGTTTGAAGTAGAATTGGCTGAACATACAAGGCAATTTCTGATGTTATGCTTTCTGTGTGTTGGTGTTCATGATTGAAGAGAACTCAACATAATTATGCACTGCTACAAGAACATCTAAGCTTTTCTTTAGGAAGCAATTATGCAGTGGAGCAAATAGGGTTTCCATATATACTATCCAGCAAGAATAACCAAACCTTTTCCCATCTTTTTCACAATGGGAGTTATCCCAATTTTCAACACAGTTACTAATCCGTCAATTCTCTTACACTAAGTTTACTTTTTCGTCGGTACTTTACCATCCAACATTAAGGGTCTGTTTGGGTTGAGTTTGACTTGTTTGAGCTTATCTACTGACGTCAGCTCTTGTGAGATTGTTTGAGAAAGCTTTTCGAAACAGCTTATGACAACTGTTTTCAACTTATTTCCATAAGCTCTTCATGATAGCTTAGAAAACAGCTTATAGCACATATATAATAATAGTTTGACTTTATTTTAACTTTTGCTATAGAAATAGCTTATACATAAGCATTTATGTGATAAGCGTTTATAGCATAAGCGCTTAATTAAGATGTTTATCCAAACAGTGACTATGTCTCATACAACATTACAAGTCTTACAGTCACTGTTGTAATATGAATTGTTATAATTCTGATATATTTTCCATGCAGGCTCTTGAATGGAAATAAATTATCTGGTAGTTTACCAGATGAGCTTGGCAACCTTAAAAATTTGAGTAGACTCCAACTAGATGAAAACCAATTGTCAGGTCCTGTGCCAAAATCATTTGCTAACTTGCTCAATGTTAGACACCTGTAAGTAAATCTCTAAACCAAATGCATCATCAACAAACACCGAGTTGGATTTCTTACATGTACTTTATCTGCTTCATTTTTTTATCTTTGCAGCCACATGAACAACAACTCTTTCAGTGGTCAACTTCCTCCCGAACTTTCAAATCTACCCAATCTTATGCATTTGTGAGTATTGAACCCAATTTTTAACAATTCCTTTATTATGGATTAAAACTTTAGAGTTGCATCCTATGATGCATCTTCAAATTGACCTTTTATTTACAAGTTTTAACTTTGTCTGCTTGTTGACATGACTTTGCAGGCTTTTGGACAACAATAACTTAACTGGACATCTTCCACCAGAATTCTCCAAGTTGCGCGGTTTGGCAATACTGTATGTTATGCTCCACATTGTCTAGATTAGTAGCATACAATAGCTTCTTCAGAATTTTAAGATATATTAAATTATTGATTGACATGCATCTGCTTGATTTTTAGTGAACATGTTAATGTTATACTCTGGTATAATGAGTCAGATCCCTATTGACATTTTGCTTTCATATTTTTTAATCATTTGTGTCAAATGTCTATAATCATATTGTAGCCTTTATATTTTGTTTTACCATTTTTAATGATTCTTTTATCATGTAATGCAATAGACAATAGTCAACTGCATGACTCTCATAAATGATTAATCCTTTTTTGGTTTGGAAATTTGAATCTCACTTCTTGCGTTACTTCGGCAATAAAATATTTGTAGTCTTTGATGCACTCAACTAATTAAGAATTTTACTAGTGTACTCTACAACCATTTTGCATGCCTGTATATATGGTCTTGCCTGTACTTAAGCTTGGCCACAACAGGGATTTTGGCAAAGTATGATTTTCATACTTTCTTGTTTCATTGCAGGCAACTTGATAACAATAATTTCAGTGGGAATGGAATTCCGTCTACCTATAAAAATCTACCGAAGTTAGTAAAACTGTAAGTACTCTTGTCCACATGTCCTTTTTTCTTTCTTTCTGTTTCTCATTTAACATAGGATGTTACAAAAATTTAATGACTATTATTTAGCCACACACTAGGTCAAAATGTTAGAAATCCAAATCGATTTTCGCCATGTTTTCTCTCCTTAACCCTTCAAAAATTTGAGTTTTGACACAGAATGTGGAGTACTTGTTTTTCCATGATTCATGGCCAAAGAGCATTCAATTAAAGGTGTTCTTTAAAAATATTTAAAAAAGGTGTTCGTTAGGTTACATTTGAGGCTCAAGTAGAATTTGAACTAAGAAAAGCATAGTGTCTAATTTCAGACAGTGAATTGAAGAACAGAGATCGAGTTTTGGTCCTTGAGCTAATGTTTCCTTTTGTATTTAACAGGAGTCTAAGAAATTGCAGTCTGCAAGGAGCTCTTCCTGATTTCAGTTTAATACCGAGACTTACATATTTGTATGTTGAAGAATATCTTGTGGCTTTGTTTTATACTGTGCGTGATAATAATGAAATCATTTACTTCTGTTTTGGATACAAACTCATTTGTGATTGTTTCATGTTTTAGGGATCTAAGCTGGAATCAGTTCACTGGAACTATACCATTAACGAAACTTGCAGAAAATATGACAACTGTGTATGTAAATAGCCAATTTTATTTATATACTTTGCATCTATATTGAACCTAGTTTATGTATCTTCATCAGAATATTTATATAGTATTTGTTTGCTATTGCAGTGATCTGTCCCATAACAAACTCAATGGATCAATTCCTCGAGGCGTAGTATATCCTCATCTTCAGAGATTGTGAGAATACTTATCAACTTTTATTTCACATAATATTTCTTTAATCATTACATAATCTAATCTTAGAATTTCTAAATAAAATTCTATTTATGAGATGCAAGTTTCCATTTCGAATCCAGCGAGACTTTTAGTCTGGTGAAGTTCTTCACTTATTGGGTTAATGTTTTGTTTTCACTGTCAAACACAGGCAACTGGAGGACAATTTACTGACTGGGTCCTTCCCTGCTACCATTTGGCAGAACTTATCCTTCAGTGGGAAGGCGAAACTTATAATGTAACTTCTTAATCTGAATTACTACGTCAACCTTAAGGAATATTTATTTTTTGTATCCAACTAATATATTTTGACAAGAGGCTCACTCTTGTAAGATAATGGAGTACATTTTGATTTATGTTGTTTCCAAAGTAAATTATGTGTGTTTGTTCTATCATTGCAGTGATGTTCATAACAACTTGCTTTCTGACATTTTCGGAGATCTGAATCCCCCAGTAAATGTTACCTTAAGGTACTCCAATTCATACTTTCAATAATATATTCCATGCAACGATATGATCAGATTCTCTCGCTATAGTTCAATTTATGTTCATAGTATTGAGTATTTCACTCATTATATTTAATATTTATTGTCAGGATTATACTATCATTAGTTTTTATACGTTTGGTGTTACATTAATATCTTATCATTTCTTTTCTTTTTTTCTTTCCGTAAAGGCTTTCCGGCAATCCTGTTTGCAATAAGTCCAACATACAAAGAATTGGTCAATATTGTGTTCATGAAGGACGTGTATCAGATGAAGAATTTAAAAATTCAACCACTGTCTGCCCCATTCAAGGCTGTCCAACAGACAATTTCTTTGAATATGCACCATCGCCCTCACTTTCTTGTTATTGCGCAGCACCTCTAAGAATTGGATATAGGCTTAAAAGTCCAAGTTTTTCTTATTTTCCTCCCTATATAAGCAGTTTTGAATCATACATAGCTGATTCCTTACACTTAAAATTCTCTCAGTTATCAATAGATTCTTATGAATGGGAAGAGGGACCTCGTCTTAGAATGTATTTAAAATTTTTTCCTTCATTTAATGATTCTCACTCTCACGAATTCAACATAAGCGAGGTCCTTCGGATTAGTGGCCTCTTTACATCATGGAGATTCCCTCGCACGGATTTCTTTGGACCATATGAACTCCTGAATGTCACTCTTCTAGGACCTTATGCAAATAGTAAGTTTCTCAATCTCAACATTTTATTGTTATCTTACACTATACATAACAATTTTTATGCCTCCTTGACTATATTATATCTTTGCATCCAACCAAATGTATTTACTATTTAATAACAACGGTTCTAAAAGAAATTTCTTTTGCTGCTTGTAGAAGTGATAGGCAATTTCATATGTATGGTGTAAAGAAATTGCAAGTATTATTATTATTATTGTTGTTGTTGTTGTTGTTAATATACACTCGCATTTAATGTACCATTGCTTAACTTAGATGTTGACAATTGGAAGTTTGATTTTACCTGAGAGATGTTGCTTGAAAGTTGAAGGCATCAATCTTTAGTTCTTTAATGGTGTATGGCTTATTTTTTGTGACATTTTATTCACATACAAAGAAACATGGGTTGTAAACTAAAAAGATGAGGGCATTTGTCCATTTAAGTCCAAACTAATCCTCACAGTAAAAAATGAAGTGTAAAAAAACCAGAAATATCTTGATCCACAAAAGATAAATATGAATGTAGAAATAGTTTTCCGTTAATATTGACAAGTCAGATAGCTAGTGTAAATTTTTAGTATTAAGGTTTAGTTTATATAATGTATTATCTTTATTGAGTTTCTCTGATATAACTTTCATTTTATTGTTATAGTAATTATTCATAAAGTGGACGCAAAGAAAAAAACGGGCATAATAGTTGCTATTATATTAGGAGCTGTTGCTAGTGTTTTAGCAATATCTGCAATAATCATGCTCCTACTTTTTAGAAGAAATTCGAAATACAAGCACTTGATTTCCAGGAAGCGTATGTGTAAGTATTTTAATGCTTTCTTTGGATAATGTCTATTTGATTGATTTTCTAAGAAAGAAATTTATTTGAATGGCTATTTCTTTTTGCAGCCTCTAGTGTATGTATCAAAGTAGATGGTGTGAAATCATTCACTTTCAAAGAGTTGACTCATGCTACTAACAAATTTGATATCACAACTAAAGTCGGTGAAGGAGGTTATGGAAGTGTCTATAAGGGAATTTTATCTGATGAAACATTTGTTGCCGTTAAGCGAGCAGGAGAAAATTCATTGCAAGGACAAAAAGAGTTCCTGACTGAGATTGAGCTTTTATCAAGGTTACATCATCGAAATCTTGTCTCACTAGTGGGCTACTGTGACGAAGAAGGAGAGCAGGTATATAACCTATAGCTAAGCTTATCTTATGTATATTATTTTGCACCTGATTTAATTTTATTGATGAATTTAAAATAAAATGAGAAAAGAAATTTGTTCTACTATGCATAATTATTAAACAATTCCATACCATAGGATAAACATTCATCTAACTATAAGTCATAGATTTTAACAAAATATAAAACACTTGCACATCCTAATTGGATGTGTTTGGAAATCTGGTGGAGAGACCTCGAATACATGCTTAATCCAATCCATCAAGTGATATCTCCAAAGGTTTTTCAAACATGCACATCTTTTCATTTTGTTTGTTTATTCAAGCCTTTTCCTGTGCTGCTTCTTTCTGTTGATCTGGTTTGGTGCGTCTGTTCTGTTAAGCTCATATGTGAGTTGAGCTTATAGCTAATCAAAGGCAATGAATATGTCACTGTATGTTAAAGTTATGTCTATTTGGATTGTAGTTCTTTTCTTGAATCTTTCTATTATTTTAATATTATTGAATTAATCTTATCTTTGGAACTCAAATATGTAATCGTAGGTTAGACATATGTTTTGCCGTATTAGCTTGATAGTTTACCATAATATTATCTCATATATACTATTTTTCTTGGTTCAGATGCTGGTTTATGAATTCATGCCCAATGGCACCTTAAGGGAATGGATTTCTGGTAAGGAATCATCGGAAATTTTTCTACTGAAATTAGAAATGTCATATATTTTAAGTTTAAAGATAGATCGGCTCCTTTATGTTGGTTGTGGATATGAACTCTTTCGGTTTTCATATTCTTGCTCTCTACTCTCAATTTTTAGTTTTTTACTTTTTTTGTTAGCATATCAAATATGATTATGATGTATTGACACCACAACTGGTAATATTTTATGCTTGATATGCATTTACTAAGTCTGTTGAGGGAGAATAACATTCAAATACAGTTATAAATTCAATCTACACGAAAAATTTAAGTTTCTCAATATTTACAACTTAAAATGGAGGTAGTAATGTTGAACAAAAGAAATCATGATCGTAGTGGTACTCTTGATACAGTCCATAATGTTGTCACATCTATCCATGTAAGTAGTGAACAAGAACATATTGTAGAAGTTAAAAAGGAAGACATTTGCATCATGATTTTAAATTTTTTATGTTGTAGATGACACATAAACTAATCAGTACCGTGATCTGGCAGGTAAAAGTAAAAAATGTAAGGAAGGCCTAAGTTTTTTCATGAGATTACGGATTGCAATGGGTGCATCCAAAGGCATACTATATCTGCATACAGAGGCTAACCCTCCTATATACCACAGAGATATTAAAGCCAGTAACATACTGCTAGACTCAAAATTTACAGCGAAAGTGGCTGATTTTGGATTGTCACGACTTATACCATACTCAGATGAAGAGGGCACTGTACCTAAATATGTGTCAACAGTTGTGAAGGGAACACCGGTAAGTTTGCTAAAGAAAATTTAGGAATGATTTCAATTCTAATATTGAAGACGAATGAATGATTGATTTAGTTCCTGAAATTGTATATATACAATTTGGTTCGTGATGAAATTAGTGATATTTCAAAATTATCATTGAAATGCTCGATCGAATATACTAACTACTTTTTAACTTTGCTGCAGGGTTACCTGGATCCAGAATATATGATGACTCATAAGTTAACTGATAAAAGTGATGTATACAGCTTAGGAATTGTGTTTTTGGAGCTTTTGACTGGCATGCATCCAATATCACGCGGGAAAAACATTGTCCGTGAGGTACATTTTTAATTTTTGCATTTTTTCCCCTTATTTTACAATAATAACTATATCACCAAAAGCACTGGATGATAAAACTTCTGCTCGCATTCAGACGTCATTTTAAAATTTCATTAATTTGAGAGAAGTTGACACTGTCCAACAACACTCGTTATTTTCAAACCATGTTGAAAGAAATACTACTGTTTAAACATACTCTTATATCTATTATGGTACGTAATTTTATCAGGTTAATCTGGCTTGTCAAGCTGGCTTGATAGATTCCATTATAGACGATAGAATGGGCGAATATCCATCCGAATGCTCAGACAAGTTCTTAGCTCTAGCCCTCAGTTGCTGTCATGACCATCCAGAGGAGAGACCATCAATGTTAGATGTGGTGAGGGAATTGGAAGACATTATTGCCTTGTTACCTGAAACTGAAATTAGTTTATCATCAGATATTTCTTTAGATAATTCTGGTAAAATGGCACCCTCATCTTCATCATCAACACCAACATCAGGATTCATTACAACAAGAAAGGACCAACAACACATGTCCTCGTATGTGTCAGGAAGTGATCTTGTTAGTGATGTCATTCCTACTATCGTTCCTCGCTGAGGGCTTATAATTATTAGTCTCCCTCACATCTTCCAAAAAGAATGTAATTATACCAAATTAAGTATACATTTTTTGATAATACCAAAGATAGAGAGTTTATAGGGAGATAGTTGTTGTTTCCCATCCTACATGGGATTTTGTAAATTTTGTACTTATGTAAACAAATTTGCTGACAAAAAGAAGAAAAAGAACATTATTCAGACATGTTCTATTGTTACAAGATTGATATGTTTACCAATAGACTTTGTTTGGTCTGTCCAAATCATGGAAGCACATACTTTTTATTTTCAAAATTACAAAGACTACTACAATTTTAATGTTGAGTAATTTTAACAATTTAACTTAACATGTAATATTTTTCAGGAGAGGATATAAGGTTGACTTGATAATTTGGGGTAAGAAGTGAAGTGATAATGTTAAGAAGTGAAGTGATAAGAAAATCGAAAGTTTGATCTTCATACGAGCATAATTTGATGATAGATAAAAGATATCATCTCTAAATATACCACCACAAACTTATATGAGAAAGACTTATTCATTGATCATTCTCATATAATTCACGATGATCCCTTTGTCACAAGGATAGGAATATCTTCACTCTTGACTTTAATTTGATGATACCTTGATCTTAATTCTTAAGTATGTCTTACAAAACTGTGCCACTGGTGTCAGCCAATCTAAAAGAACATCTATCATAGGTAAATGATACACAATTATAATGATCATTTTATTCAGTTTCTTTAGTTCACTCTCAATCTCATACTGCATCCTTCTTTTTTACCAATAACACTAATACTCTTTACGGTGACACTTTGGGGATAAAGTAAGGTGATGATTGAACTATAGAATGGTTGGGAGGGATGGTCTATAAGGTAGCCACTCAGCTGAGTTATATTCTTGCGATGGATAACGTTTGTAGTGATGAAGTCTTTGAAATCGAGGTTGCAACCATTTTATTTCGTTTGTAGACAAAGTGGTAATCACCACCAAAATTTCACACACTTAATTTTGAGGTTTCAAATTCAAACTCAGATAAAGATGTTCAATCTAACAATATCAGTATGAAATCGAGATTGTAACCATTTTATTCAGTTTGCGGACGAAGTGACAATCACCACTAAAAATTCACACACATAACTTTGAGGTTTCAAATTCGAACCCAGATAAAAATTTTCAATCTAACAATATCAATATTTACTAAACCATACTGACAACTATTTTATTCACTTAACTTCAACTTATTTTTATTTAATGATTATATCATTCTTAAAATAATTTTAAATTAACATAATATTTATCTTTTATTCTGATGAAAAATACAATTATTATTTTTACTAGATTAAAATAAATTTTATTTTCAAAGAAGCTCAACTAACCTATCAAAATTGGTATTGGGAGAATCGAACCTGAAACCTTGAGAGGAACATACTTCAAGGTCACACGTCAATACCTTCAAATCAACTCAAGTGGGTTGTAGATTAAAATAAATTAATTGTCAATAATTAACTTTTTTTACTCCATCGTAGGTAATCCTATCTAAGAAATAGAACACTAGATATAAGTAACTCTCTCAGGCAGGATCAGAACTATAGTTCATCATATTTTAAAACTTTTTTTGACCCTAATTGAGTACAAGCATAAGTTAGATATTTTTATTATAGAGGAGGAGAAGCATAATCTTTATAAGAGATGTGTTTATGACACAAAAACTTTCATATTAATTATAAGAATAAATTTTTGGGGTTGATACAATTTAAATATGTTGTTAATGATTTTTTTTTTAAGGAAAATATGTTGTTAATGATGTTTAGTGAATGATTGGTAAAAATAATAAAGTGTCACAATTGATTAACTATACTAAACACAATTAACTATAAGAAGACTGCGTGGTCCATTTGGAAGGCCAACAATGACCTTTTTTTCTTCTTCTTCTTTTTTTATATTGTTGTGGATGTTGAACAATTAGTAGATAAGATTCAACTCTACTTGAGAAAGTGGTTCCTTGGTAAATATCTTGGTTATCTCTTCTATTATTGTTAGTGTACCGTTGAATATGTTATTTGACGGGGTCAATAGTGTTTGATCCTTTCTTGTGGCTTACTGTATAACTAGGTTCCTTAGTAGATGGTTGCAACTCTTCTGGAAGAAAGAAGAGTCTTCTTTAATAATTTTTTGAGGAACTTTGTACATAATTAATAAATTTGAGAAAACCAGTTTACACCGACATCTAATAAGATTTAAGAATACAATAATAATTAAGTGCAACTTAAAATAAAATAAAAAAAGCCTACGCAATTTTTTTTTAAAAAAAAAACTATAAATAGTCCAGCTGTTATGTTTTTATTGGATAATATTAATAACCGTAACACGAGGACGGACGTATCCAACAGGATCTAAGTTTTCTGAAAAATCGAAAGCAAAGATTGTTGTGTCTAGGACGTTGTTCCAATTTCCAAATCGTGAGTTGTTGCCCCAGTTCAGTTCAAACAACAATGGTACGATCCTCTAATTCTAATTCTAATCTAATCTAATGTCTCACCACACTGAGTTTCTTTTTTATCTTTCAATCGAACCAATAAATAGATGATTATTATTCATTGTATGTGCAATTTTGTTATCAGTCATCTTCTTTACTTAGAGGAGATTCCAGAAGATTCAACAACAAACAAAGAGGAAAACATCATTTGACACCACAGAAGAGACAAGAGATTAAAGAAGCTTTTGAATTATTCGACACTGATGGCTCAGGTTTACACTTTACCATCAACAATAACCATGTAATCAAAAATATTTTTGATCTCCTCTTTATACTAATACTTTCATTCATCATTTTTAGGTACTATTGATGCCAAGGAGCTCAATGTTGCTATGAGGTATTTTTGTTATGCATAAGCTCAAAATATTTAGGTATGTTGTTTTCATAACATAACATGCATCTTATTCTTATCTTTCTTTGCAGGGCCCTTGGATTTGAGATGACTGAAGAGGTACTTCCCTCTGTCCCTTTTTTATAACCACTCGTTGCATATTATGTTAGTTCGGTAATTACCCTCTCTATATAAATGTATTTATTTGATATTGATTTTTCATATTTCAACACAAATTACTTGTATTATAAGGGTTATGTTTGGGCAAAAAGTATTGAGTGCATCTTGTAGTTTGAAAGGGGCTTATCCATTGTGTCAATTTTTCCCCCCAAAGGATGCTTATAATTATGTGCGGAGCAAGTATTGTATAATTTCTAAGTAAATTCATTCAGTTTTCTTACGATTGAGCGAAGTTTGCAAGTTTCAATTATTTCCACCATTGACTGTTGCCAAGGAAAATAATTACCAGTCTTTTGTAAATATCAACGAGGAACAGAACCAATTCTCTTGCTCTGTGATACGTCTTTTATTGTTGTAACATATAGTTATAGTTGTTCTTCTATTTATTCAGATACAGTGATTCAATGGCTAATGAAATCTGATTGTGGAATAGTTATGGATCATGTACAACATTGTTAGGACTTAGGATCTTGTGATTTCATTCTTTGTTAGAGTTCTCTATATGCATAACTCTAATAGTTAATCCACTGTGTCATTTCAGCAAATTGAGCAAATGATAGCAGATGTCGACAGGGATGGGAGTGGAGCAATCGACTATGATGAATTTGAGCACATGATGACAGCCAAAATAGGAGAAAGAGACACTAAAGAGGAGCTCATGAAAGCTTTCCATATTATTGATCAAGACAAAAATGTGAATATCTTCACTGCTATACATCATTAGTATCGCTTCTTATTGATTCTCATTGCATATTTGTGGTCATTGTATTGTAGGGTAAGATATCGGCATCAGATATCAAGCGCATTGCAAAAGAGCTAGGTCAAAATTTTACTGATAGAGAGATTCAGGAGATGGTTGATGAAGCAGACCAAAATAGTAAGTTTCCACTGACATATCCTTTCAAATTCTCTAATTTTTCAGTAAAAAATTTACATCTCACATAGTGTATTTGTATATCATTCTATGGTGAACCGGGTGGAGATATGTGTGTTTTAGGTTATGCTAACATAGTTTACATGAAATAGTAGTATCATTGCTTTGAACTTAAATATGTGATTTTCTGCATTGAAAGTATAGTGCGCATTGGTCATGTTTTAGTATTCACGTAGTTTCGGACACGTATAATTTTGACATAAGAAAAAATAAATGATAAGATATTCATGTAAACTTCAAAGGTATTAAAACTAATGATAGTCTAATCCTGACAATAAAAATGAATCATATTAGATATAAACTAAACATAATGAGTGGAATACTGTGAACACAAATTGAACTGTAGAGAGGGAATCTGATATATGGTTGCATTGCATGGAGTATATTTTAATTAGAGTACCTTAAGGTATCATTTGCTGGGGGACTCAGATCTCCCAAAATGTTTGAAAGTAAGTTGTTAGGAACATTACTGCAATGATAAAAACAAACGCATGGAATTTGCTTATGAAGCATAATAATCAAAATTTGCTCCATCATCTTACAATAGTAAATCCATCGTCAAAATATATTAGTTTGATGCAAAAAAAAAAAAAAAATCCATAAGGTTGATGTAGTAACTTATGTTCAGAAGGTACATATCTTGGCGCAACTGGTAAAGTTGTTGTCATGTAACTGGAAGGTCACGGGTTCAAGTCCTGGAAACAACCTCTTGTGTAAAAAACAGGGTAAGGCTACGTACAATACACCGAATGGCGGGACCCCTTCCCGGACCCTGCGTATGCGGGAGCTTTAGTGCACCGGGTTGCCCTTTTTACACATGATGTGTAGGACTTGGACATGAAATTTAGCTGGAAATCAAGGTAGAATAAACAATAGGGTGCTAGTTGGTCGGTCAAAACTCAGTTACAATGGCAATTTGGTAGTTAGAGGTTAATTAGCAGGTTCTGCACATTTGTATAGGCATTTGGGATTAGTAAACAAGAACTGAGTCTCATAGTTGTGACTTGTGAGAGGCAACCCTTGTAAAGTGGTTTATCTGCCTTATTTTCTCTCCATTGCATAAATAAGTGTTCTTTCTCTCTTTCCCCCATACACTTTCCCTGCTTGTACTACTTGTTATGTCCTGTGATTTTTCTGGTTCCTAACTTGATGATTACAATAAGTTCCTGAATTGTATATACATAAAACATTTATTGAAAAATGAGTAGTTTGTCAGTTTGAAACTAAACGGGGGATTTGCCTTGGTTTCATAATAATTCTTAAGGGGAGTTCAACGTGTTATAGTTATACTATACTTTTTTGTGTGTTGAATTTTTTCTTGCGTTAGGATTTTAAAATCTTCCTATGTTTGTGAGATATTGCTTAGACAACATTTGTGGTTTTATAATATGCAGATGATCGAGAGGTTGATCCAGAGGAGTTCATCATGATGATGAACACAACAGGCTATCGTCACTAGTCATATCTACATGGAGTAGTTACCTTTGGATGAAGTTATACTTGTGTTATTGTGCAAATTGTAGGAATGATGAACCAAATATTATTTATTTTGATAAGAAATATGAATCAAATGTTATGATTTTGCGTCACCTGTGAGCATTGATGTATGACTGAATTTAGGTGTCCTGTTTGGGCCAAATGCAACTGGGAACAGTAGATAGAATTTATTTATTCTAAAGTTTAAATTTCATTGATACAAATATCAGTGTGCATCTAATCTCCGATCATAGGTCCCAGGTTTGAGTTTAGTTAGTGCCTTTGGAGAAAGGTAAATGTAAATCTCATTTGAGTACTCTTTATGCTTTAAGGTCTTTTATACTTTAAATTGAGACATCATCTCTTCACCCTATATATTCTCCATTTATACTTGTAACAACTTAATGCTTGTCTGATGCCCAACTCCGACCACTATTCCAGAGCAAGTAACACACTTACGCATTCAACTTCATGAGGAGGAACTCCATAATATCAACATGTTTTTGCTCTGATAAATTTCCTTCTGTCATTTGAAATGCACATAAAACCTCCAAATTTATTATAATAATCGAATAAAGCCGAATTAACATTACACTTAAAACAATCCTAAATCTGTCCGAGATCAAATCTGATTATGCTGCTCTGCACTAGATCTGTTATTTTGATAGATTATGTCGCATCTTTGCTATCAGTTGTGCAAAATGCTCAATGCGTGCAATACTGAAATCTGATCTGGTTTTGCAGAATTCTTTCACACCTTATTGTTCCTTCTTTTCCATATACGCCAACACATCTTAGTAAACTTTTAGAAGTGTGATTCTGAACTTTACACAACAAATTAAAAACTATTGTCGCTGCCGCATCACCACCTGCCAACTTGATATCGATCAAGAGTCGCATACCCGATTCCTCCCAAACATTCTTTGCATCACAACAACCAAAAAACAGTGCCAAACATCCTCTATCCCTCGATCCCATTGAAGACAATCAAGTGGACAATCAACACTTTCGTAATGTAAATTCTCTCAAAGAGGTGAACACCCCTGAACTATTTTCCACAAAAAGGTTTTGACTTTGTTAGTGACATGCAAATTTACATCTCCCTCCAATTCCCTTGTACCCGAAACTCGCTAGTATCAATGAGCTCCTCCATAATATAACGATGAGTGGATCGTACCATATAGACCCGTCCTTGCTAAATCTCTTGCTGCAAAAATGATTGGTGTAGCACCTTCATAGTCCTTCATTTTGGACCAATAACTCACGACTCGAACATATTTAATTCTCCCCATTGGAGGGTTTTGAGAAGGTAAATTAGTTCATCCAAATTGATGTCAGAGATAATCGAACATGAGACATTAATGAAAAACAAACTCTCAAATCTATAATTGAAAGTATGATTTAATTTGTATGCACCGTCGATGTAAAATTATTTTACACATACATAAATCAATCGTGTTTTCAAACACATATTTAATGATGCGGCAACACATCGCTGGATAAAAAACTTTATGTTACTTCCGTAAAAAAAAGAAGAAAAAAAAAAAACTTAATACTTTTTTGAGAGGAAAAAACTGTACTTACCGTGCATAGAAATTAATATTGCGACACTAGATTATAATAGCGCATGTTTTGTGCTCATAGGTTACATTACACACACACACATGGGTTATGGTTACGCCGCAACTCTACGTTGTCGCATGGTGCAGGCGAGATCACTCTGCAGCAACACTACCGCTATCTCACGTTACGGTCGCATCGGTGACATACACAATGCACGAAAGGTGTTTGATAATACGCCACTACCACAAAGAACCATCGCTTCCTGGAACGCCATGGTCTCTGCCTACTTTGAATCCCACAAACCTCGTGATGCCCTTCGTCTGTTTGATCAAATGCCACAAAGAAACACTGTTTCCTTTAACGGGATGATTTCAGGTTATGTGAAAAATGGAATGGTTGCTGAAGCTAGGAAGGTGTTTGATGTAATGCCTGAACGGAATGTGGTGTCGTGGACTTCGATGGTTAGGGGCTATGTTCAAGAGGGTATGGTGGAGGAAGCTGAGAAGCTGTTTTGGGAGATGCCACATAGGAATGTGGTGTCGTGGACTGTTATGATTGGTGGGTTGTTGAAGGAATCGCGTATTGATGATGCGAAGAAACTGTTTGATATGATACCGGAGAAGGATGTTGTGGTGGTTACTAATATGATTGGTGGGTATTGTCAGGTGGGTCGTTTGGATGAAGCTCGTAAACTGTTTGATGAAATGAAGGTGAGGAATGTGTTTACCTGGACTACTATGGTTTCTGGGTATGCAAAGAATGGGAGGGTTGATGTTGCAAGAAAGCTTTTTGAGGTGATGCCGGAGAGAAATGAGGTGTCTTGGACGGCTATGCTTATGGGGTATACTCAGAGTAGGAGGATGAAGGAGGCTTTTGAGCTTTTTGAAGCGATGCCGGTGAAGTGGATTGTTGCTTGTAATGAGATGATCTTACAGTTTGGACTTGCTGGGGAGATGCATAGAGCTAGGATGATGTTTGAGGGAATGAAGGAAAGGGATGAGGGAACTTGGAATGCTATGATTAAGGTGTGTGAGAGGAAAGGGTTTGACTTGGAAGCTTTGGGTTTGTTTGCTAGGATGCAAAGGGAAGGGGTTGCATTGAATTTCCCTTCGATGATCAGTGTTCTTTCTGTGTGTGCCAGTTTAGCTAGCCTTGATCATGGCAGGCAGGTTCATGCTAGGTTGGTGAGATTTGAATTTGATCAAGATTTATATGTTGCCTCGGTGTTGATTACAATGTATGTTAAGTGTGGTGATCTTGTTAGAGCAAAAAGAATTTTTAATAGGTTTCCGTTTAAGGATGTTGTTATGTGGAATTCTATGATCACTGGTTATTCCCAACATGGGTTGGGAGAGGAAGCTTTAAATGTGTTCCATGATATGTGCTCGTCTGGAGTTCAGCCAGACGAGGTTACCTTCATTGGAGTTCTTTCAGCTTGTAGCTACAGTGGCAAAGTGAAAGAAGGGTTCGAAATTTTTGAAGCAATGAAATGCACTTATCAAGTGGAACCAGGAATTGAACACTATGCTTGTATGGTTGATTTGCTAGGTCGAGCAGGCCGGGTTGATGAGGCAATGGAACTAGTAGAAAAGATGCCAATGGAACCAGATGCTATTGTTTGGGGTGCATTGTTAGGTGCTTGCAGAAACCATATGAAGCTGGATTTGGCTGAAGTTGCAGTAGAGAAACTTGCAAAGCTAGAGCCCAAAAATGCTGGGCCTTATGTCTTGCTCTCACATATGTATGCAACCAGAGGAAGATGGAGGGATGTTGAAGTACTTAGGAAAAGGATAAATAGGAGAGTCATCAAATTTCCTGGCTGTAGTTGGATTGAGGTGGAGAAGAAGGTGCATATGTTCACCGGGGGAGACAGCAAGAGCCACCCTGAGCAGCATATGATCACACAAATGTTGGAAAAGCTAAGTGGGTTTTTAAGGGAAGCTGGTTACTGTCCCGATGGTAGCTTTGTGCTTCATGACGTGGATGAGGAAGAGAAGACACATAGCTTAGGTTATCATAGTGAAAGACTAGCTGTAGCATATGGACTTCTAAAAGTGCCCGAAGGGATGCCAATTAGAGTCATGAAAAATTTGCGAGTCTGTGGTGATTGTCATTTTGCGATCAAACTGATCGCAAAAGTCACCGGTAGGGAGATCATTTTAAGAGATGCCAATAGATTTCATCATTTTAAAGATGGTTCCTGTTCTTGCAAGGACTTTTGGTAGTTCCTGGAAACAGTTACATTTGGTCTCAGATTTGAATAAGCTGTTGGAGTTGGAGTAGAGGGTTGCTTTGCTCCTAAGCATGATGGGATGAGATACTATCCACTTCAATGGGCTGTATTTAACAATCAAGCAGAAACTCCATAATACATTTGAGCTTTTCACTTGAAAACTACACACCTGTAACATACAATAGTAAGTACTGTTGTACCACATTGTGAACATTATCCCGACACTGACAGCATCATTTGCGATAATTATCAAAAGAATGGATCTAATGGTTATGCTTTTTGCAGCCTCGAATATTTGCATTGAAATAGATGGAATGAAAGCATTCATCTTCAAAGAACTGGCAGTTGATACTGAGTACAATTTTAACTGCTCACATAATGTTGTCCAAGGAGGTTATATTTTGTGAAGCTTTCAAACTGGTATGTGGTGCACTAACTCGTAAACCCTTACACCATAGAGCCGTGTTTCTGGAGCTCTTGGTGGAGTTGCAACCTATATCAGAGGAAGACCATTGATTGCAAGGTAACTTCATATGGTTTTTTTCCCTTCTTATTTCCACCCTGGCAAGGCATGATTTCAAACTGCACAAGACTTTTATGCATCCTTTGTATATTACACAGGTATGCTTAGACAGATAATTGATTGACCAGATTATTAAGATTACTCTTTTTGGTAAAAGCACTCCTGATAATTGCATCAATTGCCTGCAAAGTGTTTCATGGATTTTTTTATTTTTTATTTTAAATTCAGGAGGTCTTTGTAGGTATTGTGTCAGAATTCAGTATGTACCATCATTGGGCGATAGTGTCAGATCAGGTGAATATGGCTTGTTATTTCGGCATGATATTTTCCATTTTAGAATTTAGAGAACAGAGTGGTTTGCTCCCATCTGATTTGAGGGATTAACTTTAGCACTAAGATGTTGCCTTTAGCCCGTGACTATATAGGGACGAGTCTATTACTGTAAAGTTGGCAGCGCTTCTGAGGAACACTTGGTTGGGCACAAACCCAAATCAAAATATTTGGGCACACACAAAACCAAGAAAAAGTAAAAGAAAAATAAAACTACAATATATTAATTGATGTGACTAAATACTTTTTATTTAATTTTGTTAGTTTTATGTGAGTGTGTTCAAATAATATTTATTTGGGGTTGTGTCCATGAAAGACTTTCCCTATTTTTATCTTTTACCAAATTTTGAAACTAGAAAGTCTAGGCAACTTGTTAGGCACGTAATTATTTTAAATATGAGTTGTTTGGCACAAAATGATCTACTATTATTTAATACAAATGGTGTGGTGGTGGTATATAATTAATAATTAGCTTAGCTGTACACAACTTAAATAAACTAGTCTGCACAAGAATTTCTCAGTCACTGGGATGGAATATAATGCATAATATAATATATTTTGGTTTTTTATGCAGATAATTGGAAAAAGTGGTTGACTCTTGATGATAAAATATAGGATTTAATTCCAACAAAGATGATATTAGGACAGAATTTTGTATGACCTTAAATGTGTTTTAAGCACTCGTTAAAGTAGAATTTACCCCGGCTTGGAAAGAAAGGGAAAGACAATCTCCTCGTGTGGTCCGGCTAAATAATTTGATTGGGACAGTTATTCATAAAATAGTGATCAATCTAGCATGATATTCTCCATTGTAGACAGAATAATAGGTTCCTAACTGTACCAGATTGTGTTGAGACGTCCATAACTTTGGTACTCAGTTGTATAGAAGAGACCATCAATGGGGTGTGATGGTGGAGCTAGAAAAGTATTGTTGCAATGCTTCTAGGAACTGGAAGTTCATTCCCATATATTACATTTTATGATTGCAAAGTTGCATCATCAGAAGCATTATATATATGATAGGAGAGGTCATCTGTCAAAGAAAGTTGATGTCATGTGTAAAAGAGGGCCATTGGATTAATCTTTTATCAACATTTGTGTTATATTTCATACCAAACTTTAAAACATATAATTTTTTTAAAGGGTAACATATATGTTTATAATTTTCCCCTCAAAAGAAAATGTTTATAATTACATTTTTAAAATACAATTCAGTATAAAATTCAATCACAATTATAAATTTTTTATAAGGTCGTGATTTTAAATTTATAATACTAGATCATAATTCTAGTTTTTCACATAAGGTTAGAATTCTATTTATTTATAAATTTGCTAGATTGTACTTAAAATTGGATTGATTTTTTTATATAAATGTTTGAATTTTTTTTTTGTCAAGTAGCCTAGTGATTAGAACTTACACAATTTAATTGTGGAAAAGTGAAGTGTCCAGGGTTCGAAGCCCCTGCCAACTGAGCTAAGCTCACAGAAATTATGTTTGAATTTTTTTCTATTGGCAACAAAAATGTTATATCATTTTTTCTTAAATACATACTACTATTTGTTGGCATGTGTTTTACAAATTTTCTGGAAAAAAAAAAATGAAATCATTCTAATTAAGAAGGGTCTATTGGATTGAGATTTTAAAGGATTTTAAAGACTTTTTTATCATCAAATAGTCTTGTGGTATTCAATCAAGACTTTTTGCAACTTAAAAAAAGTTTTGTGGTATTCAATCAAGACTCTTTGTCATTTTAAAAAAGTCTTGTGGTATTCAATCAAGGCTCTTCATCACTTAAAAAAAGTCTTGTGGTATTCAAAATCATTCATATTTCTAAAGATTGTTTAATAAAATGGATTTGATGGATTTTCTAGTTAAATTTTAGCATGAAAAAATCTCTCACTTTTAAGATTTTACTATCTCTCCTCTATTCATCTTTCTCTATCTCTCTCTCTACCCTCCCTCTCTCTTCTCTCTCTCCCTCCCCCACTCCCCCCGTCTGTATTGAGAATATTGTGAAAAAGATGTGTTATAATCATTTCTCTAACTTTCTCGTAGATAAGAGCATGTATTAAGAATATTGTGAAAAAAGTGTGTTATAATCATTTCTTTCCAATGAATCCTTAAAATTCATAAAATCTTTTGAAATCTTATAAAATTCATAAAATCATTTCAAATCCTTTAAAATCTATTGAAATCCATTAAAATCATGCAAAGTCTTTTAAAATCTTTAAGACTTTTTTAAACATAAACTGTCCTTTAAAATCCTAATTCAATACACCCTCTAATTAATATTACTCGCAATTGCACGATCAAATGAAGCTTCTTTTCTTTCAAAAAAAAAATAAAAAATCATCAATGAAGGTTATTATTTTTATCTTTTAATATAATACTGCACTGATTTTTTAAGGGAATAATTCTACAATGTTAAACCGTTAATAAAATGTCCTTGTGAGCTTATCTCAGTTGGTATCGACAATGCATAATATATACAAGGTCCGGTTCAAACCCCGGCCACCACAAAAAAAAAAAAAAACTGTTAATAAAATATTAATAGTATTATACAATCACATAATGGTAATGTTTTATTCACACACACAAAATTATATTATCTTTGTTCACTTTTTTACGATAGTTCTTTAACTGTTCACTTTTTATTAATTTTTATGAAAACTTTTTCTAATTAATTACAGTATTACTTATTTTATTTATCAGAAAAAGTTATTACTTATTTTGCTTTTTATTTTATAAATAAATTTCCTTATAATATTACTTATTTTTCTTTTGACTCAATAATACATATTTCTTAAACCTTCGAAAAAAAATACCTATTTCTTAAATAACCTTCTAATCTCTTTCTCTGAAAACTCTTTCTTCTTTTTGACCAAAAATATATCTTTCTTCATTTTTCTTTTTGAACAAAATTTATTTCTTCTTATAACACAAAAAAATCGTAATAATGTTAGAAAAATCGTAAATACTATAAATTATCATACACGTTAGAAAAATCTTAAATACTATCTCCGTTAAAATTATTTATATGTACTATATATCTTAGTAATAATGTTTTATGTTATAACAATGTTATATTGTTGTTTACCAACTATTGAAATATAGAATTGGCAATGCTAAGAAGTGCTCAAGGGCACTTGATTAGAAGTCCAAAAAAAATTATCTAGAAAATAGAGCATTTAACATTTCTAAACTTTATCTTTCAAAAAAAAAACATCTCTAAACTTTAGAAATTGAATTTTTTTACCTTGAATTTTATCACTTGTTTTTATTTTTTATTTTTTGGTCAAATAGCTTAGTGGTTAGAATTCACTTTTTTCAAAGAAAATAAGTAGGGTGTCCAGGGTTCGAACCCCGACCCCTACATATAATAATGCATGCCCCTGCCAACTGAGCTATACTCACGGGGACTATCACTTATTTTTATTATTTGCTTCTTAACAATTAGCATAATCCAAATCAGAGAAAAACTAACTTGTGTCTTTGATGCACATAAAATAAGAAATTAGATGTAGAAATTCTTTCTTAAAAATTGTAAATTCAATGTCTTAAAAGTTTTAAAAATTATTTTTTTAACATAAAATTTATTTTTTTAATTTCATTTTAAAATCTTTGACGAGTACCTTTAGACACAAGTTAACAAGACTCATATTCTTAAGTATCTACGACACAAGTAACTAGTGTAACAAATATCTCATGTTCAAACTCAATCTTAAGCACGCAACAATGAAAAAAAAATTAGAGCACAACCGAGTCTTGCATCATTTAAGAGATTAATATGTGCATTTGCGCGTTTGAGATATTCTATAATAAAAAAACATTTTTTTTTGGTTTACTTAATAAAAGGCATTTATCAATGAATCTTTTTTCCCCTAAAATTGTTAATGGATGGTAATAATTTATTGAGCAATTATATTGGACATATTGAGGTAAATCAGCAGCAGTTTCTGCGTGCGCAAAGTCGCCGGTTTTGATTTCCACCAAAATTCCATTCCATATGCCAAAAGCCCCAAATTTTCTCATCCAATCCAATCACTATATAATCCAATTCAATTAGGGTTTTCAAACTCTTCTCCTTTTCTTCCCTTCTATAGTCCAATCTCCCTTTTCCAATCAATCATGTATGCCACCTTTCCCTTTACCTCTCCTATTCATTTCATCATTTTTTCTTATCACAATGCTTTTATTTTTCTGAATTTTAGGGTTTAATTGGGTTTTTTTTTGGTAATTTTTTTTTGGTTTTTTGAGTATATGCAAAATTGATGATTGTTTATTTTATTATTGTATATATTGTGTGTATCTGTCATTGGTATTTTATTTTATATATTGATTTCTAATTCTAATAATTTTTGTTATTTTTTTTTTATATATCTGCTGCAGCTAGATTGATCATAAATTCATTGCATTTGAGTTGCATTTTTCTGGGATTTGATTTCATATCAACTACCACTCTATGATTTAATGTGATACAATAGAAGCTAATGGAGCTGTAGCTTGTGTGAATTTTGATTTGGGGCTATTGGCATAAAAGAGAGTGTTCCTTCATATAGAGGGATTATGTTGTACATGGCTCCAAATCTGAAGCTAAGGTTAGGTGTTTCCTTGTTATTTATACTGTTGAGCTTTCTTGTAATCGGAAACTCGAATGCGGAATTAGAAAATGAAGTTTTGCATAATAAGGTAAGAGCTGCTCCACATAAGGATGTAGGATCCACTGTAATTGATGGCACTGGTGTAGAGAGTTCTTTAAAAGTTGAGAATGGTAATAGGAAGAGTGGAAGCAGTAGAGTTTCCGTTTCAACGGTTGCGTTGTTTACGTTGGCGATGGCAGCTGCTACTGGTTTAGGTGCAGTGCCGTTCTTCTTTGTAGAGCTTGATCCGCAATGGGCTGGGCTGTGTAATGGAATGGCTGCAGGTGTTATGTTGGCTGCAAGTTTTGATTTGATACAGGAAGGGCAGGAGTATGGTTCTGGAAGCTGGGTTGTTACTGGAATTTTAGCTGGTGGAGTCTTTATTTGGTTATGTAAAAAGGTGATGATGATTCTTCATAAGCTCTGTCTGCCATTCTTTCTCCTTATTGTAGTTACCTGCATTTGCTGTTTTATCGCAGCAGTGCTTCTATGCACTGATATATGTATATATGTCCTGTGATGTTTTGATACTACTTCATTGATATAAATAAGCTCTATATCCTTGGTGATCTTTTTGTCAAAAAAATGAACATCAAAATTGAGAATGGTTTTCTTATTCACGTCACCTTTGCATGTCATATTGATTTTTGCTGAAATTTCCTACCAATGTACTCGAGGAATGTTGGAAAAGTTGACAAATTGATCATTTACTAAAAATATCATGCATAGTGCCTTTTCACTTTCTATGTTTTTGGGATGCATTTTTGTTGTGTAATTCTCATTTTACTGGTAGAGGCTATTTTAGATTTATAGTATTCTCACTTTTGTCTTGCATATCTCTTGGATTTCAGTTTCTTGAGCAATATGGAGAAGTAAGTATGTTGGATTTAAAAGGTGCTGATGCAACAAAAGTTGTTCTTGTTATTGGAATAATGACTCTCCATTCTTTTGGAGAGGGATCGGGGGTTGGGGTCTCATTTGCTGGCTCAAAGGGTTTTAGTCAAGGCTTGTTGGTAACCTTGGCTATTGCAGTGCATAACATACCAGAGGGTTTAGCTGTTAGCATGGTGTTGGCATCAAGGGGTGTTTCTCCACAGAATGCAATGTTATGGAGTGTAATTACATCCTTACCGCAGGTATATCCTAATTAAATTTTAACAACCTACATTGTTCAGAAGAAATTTTTTGACATTGGTCAGCATCACTTTGAAGGATTTCCTTTTTGACTTTATATCGACTGGTTGTTTGGCTCATGCTCATGATTACATTATCTGTATGAATAATGTTATAATTGGGTAGTTTGTGGTTGTTCCACTCTATTTAGTTTTATAATTGGGTAGCTCATCTTTTTTAGTTCAATTAGTATTATTTGGGAGTGGGGGTAGATCACTGGGCCTCCTTATCACTCCACTCCTTTACTCCTCCACCTCAACCACCAAACCATTCTTATATCTCCTAGTTATATACTTCTAGCTTGATTCACACGAGGTGTAATATGTTGCATGATTAAGCCAATTGTTTCTATATTTTATTTACTTTCTAGCAGTTCAATCCTTTTGGACCACTAAAAAACTATAAACCAAACCATTTCTAGTTGTGTTTTTCATTGATTGGCAGTGTTATCCAATCTAAGGGTATAACTTTGTTTTTGTGCTAGAATATGGACTGTCAAAGATTTTGGTAGTGTCTTTTCAAGTTCTTAATATTCTTGTATGTAATGGAAACACATCCCCACAAAGATTTCTTTTGCCGTAATGGAAGTTGCACTGCCAGTCAATATATATGTTAGGTTAAATGTATGCCTAATATAGTTTTCTTGGGTGTTAACCCTCGGATTCCCAGGGGAAGGGGACCTTGGTAATCCGGAGTTTGACCGTGGGGTAAGTATAGCCTGACCCTGAATTGTTCCACCCAGGAATCGAACTTGGGTTCTCCCGAACGATTCGTCCTTTGGTGAAGCTCATTAACCACTTGCCTTGGTAATCCGGAGTTCGGTCGTGGGGTAAGTATAGCCTGACCTATAATTGTAAGCTCATTAACCACTTGAACCCAATCACTTGGTTGATATAGATTGCTTTAGTGGTAACTGTGTGCCGCAATTTTATCTTTAAGCTAGTCTGGCCTAATTAAGACTATCAATCGGTTCATGTTCATATGACTACTTGAACACTGACCAAGAGTCCTAGACACACTTCTAGTTGTTTGGATTTGGTTTGTTTTCCTTGTTTAATTCAGGAAAGAAAAGTAAGCATATATTTAGTACAATGCAGTTTATTTGTTTAATATAATCATCACTGTCTTTGACTATAGCCTCTAACTGTCTTATTCTTAATACTAATGCAGCCAATCGTAGCTGTTCCTTCTTTCATTTGTGCGGATGCATTCAGCAAGTTTCTTCCATTCTGTACGGGATTTGCTGCTGGATGCATGATTTGGATGGTTATTGCTGAAGTGCTTCCTGATGCATTCAAGGTTATTTACCTTCATAATTTTATACCAAAGCTATTATGATATGTTGTTTGTATACCACAACATTTTCGAGTTGTAAATTTTTATTTTATTGTTTTGTAACTTTACTATTTTAATTCTTGTGTTTTTTTGAGACCAAGTCCTTAAAGATTAAGCTATTAAAGGAAGGGGGTGGTTGGGTGTTTTCTTAACTTTTTTATATTGTCTTCTGTTCATGGGATTTGCGGGACTTCATCTCTTTGAGCCACACATACATTTCTATGCTATTATCTTCCCTTTAACTTTTATGAAATTGTCTTTTCATATATATTTAATATCATTTTCTCTTTTCTTTTGGGTTATAGGAAGCCTCGCCTTCGCAGGTTGCATCAGCTGCAACCCTTTCTGTAGCATTTATGGAAGCTCTCAGCACCTTGTTTCAGAATTTCAGTCATGATTACAAGTGAGTTTGTGTTTTTGTGTGTACATTTTGTATTATCGGATAAATTTTGTTGTTTGGGTTTGTTGCTTTGGTGAATAGTGTTGATCCATGCTCTGCTGAAATTTGAAATATAGCGAAATGTGCAGAATTTCTCTTCACTTCTTCTGATAGAGTTTTCAGCTTTTCTCCCTAAATTGTGATTTCGTTGTTGCAGCTCTGAGGATGCATCTGGCTTCTTTGTTTCATTACTTTTTGGCCTAGGCCCATCACTTGGCGGGATTTTTCTGGTTGCATTTGCTCTTGCTTTTCATCTTAGGCACGCTCTTCTCATGGGCATTGCTTGCGGTATTGCCTTCGTTCTTGGTGCATGGCGACCTGTGCAGCTTATTTTGTCTTCAAAAATGGGACTTGTTCCCGTCTCATCTCTTCTTGCATTGGGAGCTGCTTTGATCCATATATCTTCTTCCGGTGTATTGAAGCTTGCAACTTCAAAAAAAACCTCTGCCCATAACTTACCTACGATCACTGGCTTCCCGCTCAGTATTCACACCCTTCAATCATTCATATCATGTGGTGCAGTAGCTCTTCACGCTGTGGCTGAAGGACTTGCATTGGGAGTGGCTGCACCAAAGGCATATGGACTTGGTCGTCATATGGTCCTTCCGGTCTCTTTACATGGTCTTCCTCGTGGTGCAGCTGTGGCCAGCTGCATATTTGGAGCAACTGATAGCTGGCATGGTTCTCTTGCAGCAGCTGCCATAATTGGATTTATGGGCCCGATATCAGCAATTGGAGCTATTCTCAGTGGTATTGATTATAGTGGTCTTGATCACATAATGGTTCTTGCCTGTGGTGGATTAATTCCTAGCTTTGGCAATGTAATTAAAAGAGCACTTAGTTTGGATAAACGGAAGAGCACCTGTGGTCTTATTATAGGTATTACGTTTGCTACTTTATGTCTAACATTCACTAGATTGGTTTGCTTGCATACACCATACTGTAATTCTGCGCCAGAGGCTGTTAGATAAGACGATTCTATGCTGCATTTCTTGCTTGCTCTGTGATTATTGTTCATCCACTTCTTTAGTTTGATCTCACAAGGCATGGTTGCACAAATTTGAAGAGATTCTCAATGAAGAAAGAAACTAGAAACAGCAATGTCAAGTGGAAGTTCCATAAGAAGACCAAGTTTTCATTCAGAACTTGTCCATGTGTAATATTTTAGTGTTTACTTGTATATAAATTTTAAACATGATCTGAATTTGTTTAACAGTGTAACACTATTGAGAAGTGTGACATATATTATTCCCTTTTTTCCTTTTCTGGGTCTCATTTGGTTATTTACAAACAGAACCAATATTTGACTGTTGCAGGCACATTTTCTTAAACCAGTATTTTGTGAGTTTTGATATATGAATTACCTGGTTTCCTTTTTATTTTGTTTTGTTGAAGATTTGTGACGATGTTTGTAATTAAACACATAAAAATCAAATAAAGTATGCATAATGTGTGTGAAAGAACGCTTGCTGTAGAAAAATGGTAATTTCTCTTTTAAATTTGCTTGCAAGTTGATAATAGGAAGGTAATGAAAGACTGCCATGTTGTTGGTCCATGGGATAAGAGGCTTAGGCACTTCAAACGAGTAAGTGGTTAGTGGTATGATTTCTAACTATTGTGTAAAGAAAACTCGGTTGTAAATTAAAAACTCATTTTGGAGTCACTGCCAAGTGGCAATAGATACTTTGTATCTATCTATAACATAGTTAAAAAGAAAAGTAACCAAGGATTTATTTCAATGAAATTATGTTGGGGCTTATACGAAAAATGAAACTATGATAGGGCTTATGAGCAAAATAAAATTATGTTCAGTGAGAAATGATAGCCGTATCTTTTTCTTACCAAATTCTATAAGTAAGGCATACGTTACCCTTTCATGATTTGGGGGTAAGGTCTACAATACCTCTTGATGAATTAGGGGGAGTTCACCCGTTATGAAAGGTAGGATTTGATTCAAAACCGAATGAGATGGATATCGCATGTTGAATGAAGAAGATGAAGTTGTTTGATGTTCTTGAAATGAAAATAGTTACTATTGTAATAATAAAGATGAAAAAAAGTGAAGTTTTCTTTGATAGAGATAAATTACTCCCAAATCATGAAGCGGTAACCTAGAAAAATATCAATTCTATAACATTGATTGATTTGATTTATAAAAACTCCATAATTTGGTCTTGTAAATTGATCACTTTGAAAGTGTGTTGATTTTTTTTCTAATGAATTAATCATTTGTGCCATTAAATGTGCGTTGGAGTATTATCAAAATATTCTGTTACATGTTTATGTTAAAACACTGAATTATGCTATCAAGATTAGTTTTTCCCAATTGGGAAGAGCACCGATGTTGAATGGGTGGAGAATGATAGAAGGAATGGTTTTGAATGCGTCGAGAAAATGATGGAAGGAGTGACAAGGAATAAGTGTTTCTGTCAAATACTACAGATACGTAAAAAACTCAATTTGTAATTTTAGAAATAGACTAAGTAGTAAGTACCCAAGAAGAGCATGCCATTATTTTCCACAGTACTTGTAATAATGTTATGAGTTTTTTCCCTACTAATTTGAAGTGAAAAATAGGCGACTCGCTTCTTTTATTGGTTCAAATGAAGGAAAAAAATTTAAAAAGTTGTGATTTCAGAAGTTTCACCTATGATATCAAATATGTACTTAGAGCATCGACAACCAAGGAAGTACTCAAAAAGCAAACAAGTACTCTATAGAAGTACACACTGTTGATGCTTTAAGTGCATGTTTGATATTACGGTTTTGGATTTGGAGTACTTGCTTGCTTTACAGTGTAGTACTATTTGAGATGTTTGGCATCAACAATGAAATCTTAAAGAGCACTTGCTTCTATGCATTCTCTTTTTCTAGAAAGAAAACCACAATATACTCGCTGTTGTTTGTTTCTTGTAGGAATTTGGGGCAACGCACAGAACCCATTTCAACGGTGATTTTTTCTTGTGATGATTTGTGTTTTCTTCCCTATGCAAAGCATAAGGGACAAACGTGTAGGGACGGTCATGACTGGAAACATGAATTCTGGTTTATTGGGGGGAATACATTAGGATTCATAATAGGAAGATGATATTTGGTTATTTTTATTTTTTTGTTTTTGTTTAGAACTTAAAAGGACCTGTAAAATACAAACCCATAACTTAAAGAACTACAAATGCAATTTCGTCATAATAATATTGACTAATGTCAGGTAAGCATATAACAAGTCACGTCAGCACCGTTTATCAGATCCATAACGGCTGCATGCATACTTCGTAGCGAGAATTCTAAAGAGTAACTTCGTGCGTATAATGAAACTTAAAAGACCTATTTAAGACAAAAAAAAAAAAAAAAAACAAAAAAAAAAAAATAAAAAAAAAAAAAAAAAAAAAAAAACTAAAAGAATCTATCCTTAATAAAAATGAAATAAAAGTGAAAATACACCAAATTATTGATGTTGGCATGTTGCACAATTTAATATCAATATCATACACCTGATTTTATTTAGCCAATACTCCAAACTAGATATGTGATACTTTTACAAAGATAATAATGGTCTAGAAAAGGACAAGAAAAGCCTACTGATGGAAAAGAAACAAAAAAACAGCAACATAGTAGCCAAAACCAAAACATTTTCATTTGAGTAGGTGGTGGGGGTCCAAAATCTAATACATGGCCATACTAATTTGTCACCTTATTGTTCAGGTCGAAATTTTCAGCAACGTACCATCAAAACCTGCCAAAATTTTGTACCAAATATCCCATCTCAATCTACCCTTCATTCTTATTTGTTGCTGCCAGAAAATTCAGAAAAACTAAAAGACACTCACCTATCCAACAATATTGGTCAAAGCTATAGATAAAAACAAACTAAGTGATGCTATTCACTTTGTTGGTGTTGTTTGGTTATTATTCTCCAAAGCCTCCTCCCTTTCCCTTTCAACCTTCTCAACTAATCCATCCTCCAGTTGTGATGGCTTCTCACCAGAACTCTGTGACCCTGTCAACCTTGCCAAAACCACAAAAGACATTCCTCCAAGAACATTGTTCACAACCCTAAGCACCAACACTGAGGACTTGAATGCTAAAGGATTAAGTGCTTTTTCCAACACAAACTCAGCACCATTTAGTGTTTGGTACCTAAGATTACTGCTGAAACCCATATGAGCAGCCCAAGTGAGAGAATTGAGTAAAGTTGGTGGAGCTTTGTTAGGTGTCTCAAAGTTTGGGTCCATTTTCTTCCTCATCTTAATCAACCCATTTGAAAGTGCTGTACCAGCAAGACCAGCACCAAACCCAACAGCAGCAAAAATGGTACCTTTATACACCAAAGTACCTAACCTATCCAACAAACTAAAAGCACCAGGTTCAAACATGTGACTCTTAGGACAAGATGCAAAGATTGCAGGCACACTGGCAGAAGAAGCTCCTAATGTTGGTGCCAATAGATACATAAGTGTGAAATTGAGAATAGCACCAACAACAAGAGTTGAAAACACAAAATCAAGTTCATTCAAACCAAAATTAGGCCTTGAAGCCATATCACCTAAAACACAAGCAGTAACACCAACCAACTCTTCCATCAAAACCTTGAAAGGAAATTGCGGATCAGCAGCAACCCTTGATCTCCATCCATTCAGAAACAAACCCAAAATCCCAAAAGACGAATCTTTTGATTTTCCATCATCATTATCATTACTAGCACCACCCCAATTTTCACTCCCACCACCACCACCTCCACCACTCCTACCACTACCACCACTTCCAACCCCATCGCCTCCGGCAAAAGAAAGTTTCAACCTTTGAGGCAAATGGGGTGATGGGTTGGTGAGATATATAGAAGTACGGTTATGTAACTGTGGAGGTGGTGATGATGGAAATGAAAGTGCACGGCTTTGACCAGATGAAGGTGTAAAACGCAGAAGAGACATAGTTGACATTTGATCTGTGACAAAGCAAACATCAAAATACAGAAACTTTGCAATAAAATCAAAAAGCTCATATTATTCGTTCATTCATTCACTATGATGCATTATTTTCTAAACTATTGAAAGCAAAAAGCACAACAAAATATATTTATTCAACAATTTAATTAAGATCTAAATGATAATAAAAAATTAGAATAAAAAACACCACCATTCACGTACCGGCGCCGCCGCATACGTGACGGCGTTGCTTGAAAGATTCTCAGAAATGGATGAATACGAATATGAATATGATCATGAAAATAAATAAAATAAAATAAAATTGAAAAGAAAGATTGGATTTTTGTGATTACCTGGATCTGGTGGATGAGCGGAAGGATCGAAGCTTAAACCTCAAACTGTAATGTTGCGGCAGTTGTGTTTTCAGAGAAAGAATTAGAATTAGGAGTGAGTGAGTGAGTTGGTGGATTGATTCAATGTTTTTTTATACTACACTCATGTCTTTCAATGTAATAAGTGTCACGTTTATGTCACAAAAAAATATTCTAACAAAATAACTACTGTATCACTTTCACATAAAAATAATAATAAATAATTTTTTAATTATGTACATTTTTTCTAATATATCTATCATAACGATAATGATTTATGGGAATGATTAATATACTAATGATTTCTTGTTTAACTCGGTGAACCAAAGTTTAAATCACAGCTAAAAAAGACATCATCATAGTTGGAAGAGACATCTATGTTTAATGCGTCTCGAATATAATAACATCTGTTGAAGGAATCTATAGAAAACAAAACAAAAATGTATATGTATCTTATCCAAATTTAGACTAGGTGTGTATATTCTTTTTTTTTTTTTTTATATTTTTAAAGGAGTGATGTCAATTTTAAAAAAATATTATTATTTTTTTGTCAAGAGTTCACCTTAAAGGTGAATAAGTGGGGTGTCCGGGGTCCTGCATAAATTATACGTTATCTCTTACCAAGTGAGTTAAACTCACGGGGACAAAAAAAATATTATTCTATGTTTTGGTAAAAAATACTATATTTTTTATTCTTTTATTTATAGTAGTGAATATTTATAGCATAACTACCCCTCTCCACTATAAACAATAAATCATTTTTCAGATTCATTGAATGAGTGATGTAAATGTTCTCTATATAGACCATATACATCACTTATTAAATCAACCCGAAAGTAATTTTTGCATATACGTCACTAAATCAACCCTTTAAAAAAATGAACACCAAATCAACTCGGTATCCATCAACTCTCTCTCTACAACTCGTTGTAAGAGTCAAATGGATTCAAAAACAATACTTGCTATCGATGTTTTGATGATAGCAGATCAAGAGAATGAATTATTAACTATCTATTATAGTAACATAAGCAATTGTGACTTGACAATAATTATCTAAGTGCTAATTACTTGAAGAAACATGAGACATTATGGACTAACGAACTATTAACTATACTTACTAATGTAAGAGTGTAGAATTTCTTTTCCCACCTCCCGCCTTACTTGTACTTGCAGTCCTACAGGTGTTGCATCGTTGAACATCTTCCCAACAAAACACACAATCTGCACATAAAACCAACCATAACATACTCGTATTTGCAGTTGCAGTCCTACTAGCGCCGTTGAACATCTTCGCAACAAAACACATAATTTGCACATAAAAACAACCATAACCAATATAAATTGTTCCAAGCAAATAAATATCAACAAAAGCTAAATAAAATATTAAATAGACACATAATAGGATATTTAAGTCATGCAATCACTCAAAAGATCGTTAAATCATGGGGATAAAACAAAGGTAATAACAAACATTTTGTAGTTCTAACGTAACATTGCATGTATTCATAAAAACAGAGAGTTGGTTGGCTACATGACACTACTTCAGGTATAATAAACAAATTGTTATTTACGAAACTTGTAAACATGTTATATTATTTGTTGTTTAATTATTAGTATATGTTGATATAAGCATTAATTTATCAGCAGATCGACAGAGTCGAACCCATGGATTTTGAGGAGCATTGTAGGCGGATAAACACTTGTCTGCTATCTTGTTTGTACCGATGAAGGGTCTCCACATCGTAGACCCTTACAGAGCGCACCTGAATTATATTATAGCTACAAATTGTGTCTTTTACGCATAACCGCAATTTCAGAACATCAAACTCTCTTCAGGCTGGATTTTATATGGACCTCGCATAATATGTTATTTTTCGGAGCACGTGTTGTGCTATATTTGATTTGTCCAAACCATTCTCAAACATCCAACTTAGTTTATTCCATCTACGACGACTCGAGAGAAGGTGCTTGTGGCCTAAGCCAACTTTCTTAGTCATGTGTTGTTTGTTGCGGACTTGGGAGATAATGTGTTGAATGGTTTTGAGACAACAAACATATAATGAAACGGTATTTTAGGATTTCACATTCGTACCTGCTTTCCAAACTTGCGGGAGATCTTCCTGGGCCACCTGAGTAGGAGATGCTTGATGAGATTACCGTTGATGAGGATGGGAGCACGTTGTAGGTAGATATGTGCCCATGATTAGGTCACATATGGGTGATAGACATTGGGATACTGGCTAGTGGCCAAGTGGAGCAGGGGGTCCAGTCCGATAAGGCTTAGAATGGATCATTGTTGATTCTCAGGGAAGGTGGTGTATCACTACAGGAAGAGGGGGTGGTGGTATGCAGTATGTCGTTGAGTAGGGTTTATAGCTTTAAGATGGTGTATCATTGCAGGAGGATGGGTGGTGGTATGCGGTATGTCGCTGACTAGGGTTTACAACTTTGTATGATTTGAATATTTTATTCCAAATATTTTGTATGATTTAGATATCGGTTTACACATGTATAATGTTATAATTATGACGTGTCATGGTTTCATTATATTTTGATAATATTTTGATGTGTGTTGATATTTTATTTTTGTGTGTGTTGGAACAAGGGTGTTTCACAAGTCACCTATTGAGTTTTGACAATAATAAGGTATTAAAAATAATCAATTGGATATGCTAAACAATTTGTTCAAGTGTGCAGGATCAATAATCAAAGTACTATTCTTAGAGATTCTGATTGAACAAGTTCAAGAGCAAAGGAATTTATTTGAAGCTTAAAGCATCTGGAAGACTGCGTCTGAAGTGCTGCGTCTGAAGAACTGCCTCTGAAGTG
>Ga0228710_1000943_pt1 | contig 41379 bp, 20 predicted proteins | sample MedpolnodulmetaG_FD_177995 | JGI IMG/M metagenome (GOLD analysis project Ga0228710, IMG submission 177995) | Root nodule microbial communities from Medicago polymorpha collected in Santa Monica, California, United States - pink nodules | ecosystem: Host-associated > Plants > Roots > Nodule... | reverse complement strand
CATAACTTAAACAAGCATCAATGCTTTGGAAATCCTGGAGTTGGGATAAACTCCATGTATTGCGGTTGAGTAGAAGCGGATGGCCCGTAATTTGGATTTGCAACTCTAATAACTCCAGGAGCAGTTGAATTTTGTGGAGTAGGACCCCTCAGTGGTGTTTGTTTATGCACGTCATTTGAAATCACTGGTCCTCTCATGACATATCTCATTGTAACCATTTTCTGCAAATAAAATCAATCATATCAGTCCTTAAATTATAACAAAATCCATCAAATTAGTCCTCAAATTATGCAGTAAGTCTCAAATCGATCCATATTTTGGATAAAGTCATACCTGCCACATTACCTTGTACTTGTTCTTCAGGCTCAGTGTCAATCCAATCCTTTGGTCTCCTAGCCATACCCATCATTTCTGAACACCGAATCTTCAACAATGACCACTAATTTTTGAATTTCGAATTAAATCAAAAAAAATTAGGGTTTTAAGTTTTTTGAATTGGGGAAGAACATTGACATCAATTCATGGAAGAATTTTGGGGGATTTTGAACTCTAGGTGACAAATTATAACATTAGGGTTTCAAATTTATATATTTGGGGAAGAAAGACCCGTTAATGAGAAAGAGCCGTTGGGAATTTTCTGAAAATTAATTAATTTGGTCCTTGGCAATTTTCTGAAAATCCATCAATTTGGTCCTTGGAAATTTTCTGTAAATCAATCAATTTGGTCCCTTCTTACGTGGCATTGATGTGTTAAGCCTTATAAGAGGTTAACATTACACGTCACCTCCGTAAACAGACCAACTTAACGGAGGGACCATTTTGATGGACGCCTGTAAAATATTCAGGGACTAAATAGCTATTTTGCAAAATTCAAGGACAAATTTGGCCGATTTTTTAAAATTCAGGACGAATTTGAGGTGAATTTGAGGTATTAGTCCATCTGTATTTGTACAGGTAGTTGAGTTGGATTGAGAAAATAAGCAAGAAAAGTAGAAAAGAACACATTGTCCTCCTGAACGCGCACACACAGACACAGCGAGTACGATTTGTTCCTTCTTCCGTCGCAATACAGATAGCCTCAATCTCACGCTTCTCCTACTCAACTGATTATGAGATTCAAATAGTTGTGTTGAGTTTGGTGCTTTCACCCTTCAACAATGGCATTGCTAGCTCCACAACGCACGTGCCTCATCTTCACTCTCTTCACCGTTTTCGTACTTTCATCTTCTTTAAGCTCAGCAATACCTACCACAGCTTGCAAATTCAGTTTTCGCGATGGAAACAAGCTTTACAATTATACCCTTTCTTCTCCAATTCGTAACTTCCCTCATGGCATTCTCAGCGAAGACGGGTCCTCTCTCTCTCTCTCTGATCTGATATTGTTATTATTCATTGATTCAAGTATAGAAACATTTATAGGATTATCTCATTGATTTGGAATTGGTTCTTAATCAAGAATTGAAGAAATGATTTGTTATCTATTTAAATGTGATTAGTTTGTAAATACTATGCTAATTATGTGGTTCTCATATAAAGTTTCATTTTTGTGTGTGTTTGTAGGTTTTACAAAGTGTCAGTGAACCAGACCACCCTTTGGTTTCAGGTTGGCTCCATCAGGTCACGCTTATTTCTTTTTATTTCTGATTAATAATAACACTTCACTTGATTAGTATTAGTAGTAATTTTTTAGCTGCCAACTACGAAGCACAGACACCGAACTTGGCACTGACACGTTGACACCAATAATAATTTAAGAAAATGATATAATTCAATATAATTATATGTGTACGCCTTCAATCAGAAGTGTCGGTGCTATAGAGCCTGCTTGCATTGATTATCATCATTGATAAATGTAAATGATACGAATCTTGGTTTTTTTCGCTTTTGGGCTCTCCATAAGACGAAACCCGTTTCATATTTTTTGCTTTGATGATTAAGGTCCAGTTTGGATTTGCTTATAGCCTATGAGGGCTTCTAAGTTAAAATTAAGTTTCTAGTTATTCACATACAAAAAAAAGTCCTTGAAAACTTGTACTTGTGCATGTGGAGATTCGAGAAGTTAGATGGGAGAGCTTTTAGAAAATTGAGATGCAGAAGCTAATTTTAACTCATATGAGAAGCTATTGTTGAAAAAACTTGTAGTTATTGTGAGATTCTTTTCGTCTTTCTTTTTCCGCAAGTCTTTATAGAAAAGTTTATTCAAATTAGTTCTATATTAGTTTTTTTTTTTAAATTTGTAAGTCTAGTGGTATGATTCTAGCTTGGGGTGCGAGAGGTCGCAAGTTTGATTCTTCCAACACCCTATCTTATTATATTCTAGAGATTAATAAGTTGGATAGAAATATGGTATATGATATAACATTATGACATAATTTGATCCATGTAGCCAACCCCACTTAGTGGGATAAGACTTGATTGTTGTTGTTGTGTAAGTTCGTGCTCTTTGGTGTGACTAGCAATAAATAGATGGACTCTCAAAGCACAAAATTTGGTTTTATAAGGAATTATAGCATTAACGTAGCTTTGCGCCAAATTGATCTATAATTGAATTTTGTGTATTTGTTGTTTGAGCAGCTTTGCGATGGAATGATTTTCAATCACGACCCTCCAACATGTGCTGACTGCTGGGTAAATTAGTCTCTTATCTGCAAAGCTATTTTCTTTTTATAAATAGCCAGCCTATAATCGTCAAGAATATGTTGTGCTATCAAACCTGTATTTGATAGATATGAAATATGATGATATTTTTATTTTTTACTTTTTTGGGAAAAAAATGATGATCGTTTAGTCTTTATAACTAATTCGACTTTAGATGAAATTCATGATGTTATAAAAGGAATAGTTAATGAAATTACAGGAACTTTAGATAGATATTTGCTACATGTAACTTATCTCAAATCTCATATATAATGTTCTCTGCTTTCTTTTCGATACAAGTTTCTTCACGACGAGTCATTTCTTTTGTATTTTATCCATTGTTTTTGAGCTTCCTGAATAATTGTAGAGCTAAAATCATTTCAGAGATCCGAGCTTATAGTGGATAAATCCAATTGTACATACGAAGCTTAACAGATCCACACTTCTTTTCACACAGATATACACTTAGACCAGAAACCCATTAAATAACTGTTAAGGTGTAAATTTTAATGTATTATATATGGAAAAACAATTAATAGATTAACTATTTATAAAGCATGATATGTCATCATGACGACATACTGTAAAAATGCATTGTAGATGATCCAAAAATGAAGTTGATTGGAATGTCTATTTAATTTAGTACTTTTAAATTGACAATTAATTGGTCTAGACTGGTGGTTCCTTTATATATAAGTAATGCTACTAGTACACATCAGTGATAAATAACAGGGGGTAGTATTGGATAGGATTTTAAGGCTGTTCAAAAGTCTTGCTGCAATATTTTTATCCCATAATTTTACAAAACTTTGCACTTATCTTATCATTTTATGTATACAATAGGACTGTGGAGGGCCAACACGTTGTGGGATGGAGTGTGGTGCACTCGTGTCAAACAACATTGGAGGTATAGTTCCTGACACTTTTTTTCCTTCTCCCATTACTTGCCTCTGCAAAATTGTGTCTAAGTGTATACTGCGTTTTGCTTGTCATAGCTATGACAGATGCGAACAGGTCTTCTCTGCTTGGTTGTTTTATTGTTGTAGCTTACGATTACACCAAGTTACACATTATCAGTGGAATAAGATGCTTTAGTGTCTGTGTCCTTGGCATGAAATATCTGATGTTGCAAGAATTGCTTCATTCAAAAGCATTCATTTTAGATCACCGTCAAAGAAAAATGCAATTCAGATTATTTTTGCTTTTAGTTTCTGTTTATGGCAGAACCTCTAAGTGACTGATTCTCTTTCACAGTAAAAAATAAATTCTACTGCTGTATCAATCAAATTAGGTTGCCTGAAGTACTGTTGAATACATAAAAGGCGTTTTATTTATGCGACAGATCAACTTAACTGATTTTGTAGCTCTCTACCCTTTTAGAAAATAATGATCAAACCTCCTTTCTGCAAGTTTTATTCATTTTACTATTGTCTTTTGCACTGTCCATTTGTGTTTCCTTTTTCTGCACTGATCTTGTCATATGAAATACCTGTAGTCTAGCATATTACTATATAGATGTCTTTTCATTATTAACACTGTTCCAACTCGTGCACAATGGACTTATTAGAGGAGCATTGCATATGAAAAACTATGTTCTCTAAAAGAGTTTGTTGTAAGTTCTAAACACCGAGTCTTGTTCATCATCAATTGGGCAGAGCTGGAGTTCAAAGAAATACGAACTTGGAAAAACCATTTTAATTTTCTAATAAATAAACAATACCCAACTGAAGTCAAATTTTGTTTATTTCTCAGTGTGAAGAATAGGAGGAAATGGTTATCTAACATAGTGATAAATGCAGGTTATCATGTGTGCTCAGCCATAGGACATGGCCCAAAAATTGACATTGATGTTATTGGTAAGACGAATTCAATTATCTGTTTATGATGTCTGGGTCGTTTCAATCATTGTTTTCTTTTACTCCCTCCATCCCAAATTAACTGGCCTAGTCATTTCACACATTTGTACTAAAGTACCCTTATCATGTACCCTTATCATGTATTAATGTATAAGTGAAAGAGAGAATAACATTTGTACTAAAGTACCCTTATCATGTATTAATGTATTTATCATTACCATAAATGCAAAATAGAAGATGTTGAATTGGGAGTGATGCAAGTCGTATTAAATAGAGGATACAATTGGAAAAAAAAAAAGTCATTTTGTATTGAAAATTGAATTTGTCAGTTATTTTGGGATAATTTTTTATTTTTTTTGCAAGTAGATCCGTTGTGTTAATTTTCAGTGCACCATTTTGGCTCAAATTTGTGCTCCTTGTATGTCGTTATGCATTATTTGGTTCAACTGATTTTGGATAATGCTTCTAATATGAACTAGAGTAAATGTATGGTTTCAATTTTATCCGGATGGCAGATAAGAAAAATCCACACGTTGGTATCATTGTTAAAATGTCAAGCAGCAGCCTTAAGTACAACTGTTCTCTGGCCGTGTCTGTGCTTTGCAATGTAAATGGTGTACAGGTAAGGCTTTAATTGATTAAAGTGAACATTATAGAACTAATGCTGGTTGAATTGATTCATATTTTCATTATCAATCTTCTGCTTACAGGGACCACAAACCCTGGAGAGATCGGGGGATTGTAATTATGTGAGTACCTGTTATCAGGATTTTTTTCATTTCCTTTTAAGTTGTTTGTTATTTTATGATGTGGATTTCTGATGTCCTGCTTTAGTTATTTTATCCACTTGTAGCATATGTTTCTTAATTTGTGAATATAAAAATTGAAAATCAGTTACATTTGTTGAAAATATAGGAAATGTTGAACTTGGATTATTGAATTGACAAAGTACATAATTGAATTTATCAGCTATTTCTACTCCTTTAGATTACTTTTGGAAGCTTTGTTGTATTATCAACATGACATTGATATCCATGATCCATTAGTTAGTGTGGTATGCGCTTGGCTTGGCTTCCTTTTATTTACTATTGTCAGTTTAGTACATGTAAGCATCCTATAATAGTTTCTCTTTTCTGCAAAATAATTTAGGCATTTGGAACTTAAAGAATAATGAAGAAAGATCTCCTCGCCTTTTTTTTTTTTCCAGCTATTTTCTTCACCAACTATCACGTGTCTCAAATTCTCAATGATGCAAAGACATTTTTGTCTGTATTCAGTATTCACATCGATTAATCTCCCTATTCAACTATTCATGTTGATTGAAGTTTTCATTGTGAAATTAAAAATCCGAGTCATTAATTAATAGTCAAAAGTGCACTTTTAAAGCTTTAGATATTGCATATGGATGGCTAGAAAATTATTTATTTTTACAGTAGTGCTGTGCAGAGTATGCTAATTGCTAGCAAGCTTTCAGCTCTGATACACAACACAACGAGTCTCTTGTGTCTTCAAACCAGTTTTGCTCAAAATTAGTAAAACTAGACACAAGCTATATCATTTATTCCCCTGCATCAATGTACATTCCACGCTTGTTTAAAATGAAAAACTTGACCGAAGTTATATCATTTGTTCCCTTGCATCATTATACATCTTATGTAAAATGATAATAAAAATGTTGGCTAGGAAAAAATTGAAAACAGAAGGAAAATATGAAGTTGATATGAATTTAAAACCAAACACGGAGCTAAAGAATCCATCTGAAGTTGATTATATATGAAAAACATTGTTAACTTTTGTTGTAACCCTGTTTCTTGAGCAGGCTACAGAGCTAAAGCATCCATCTGGTTGTGCTATGATTGTACATGTCCACGGGAGTGGATGGGGGTGGTTTGGCACTTTACTTGTTATGTGAGCCTTTTTCACCGTCTTGCCTGGCACTTTGAATTTTGTAAAGGGTTCCTAATTTGGCTAAATTACTAATATCTGTTTCATCTTATCTCACTCCAGTGTTCTGTGCCTTTTTGCTGCTTATCTACTGGCTGGTATAGTTTATCGATATTTCTTCCTCAAGATTCGCGGTACAGAAGTATGTTTTCACCTTTCCTTCATGTCTTTTTCTCGTAGGGGTATATATGCCTATTTTCATTTGTATCATTTAGGTTGTGTGAATTGAATTGCTACTTCATAATTTTTTCTTATACTTGCTCTGTTTTGGAAGTGAAAAAAGAAAGAAGGATCCCTTTTCATTTAGTCATTTGTGGTCCTTTTCCACTCTCCTAAAGATAGTTTGAATCAACTTTTTATGCTGTAAATATTCTTTCCATAGTACATAGAGGATTCATTTGTCTGTCATAGACGATAACATAACTGTCACTTCTAAACATTTCTGCATTTCACGCAGAAACTCCTCTTCCTTTGAAAAGCAGATGCTTTATGCAAAATGGGTACTATACAACACAAATACCGAGATAATAGAAAATTTGTTAAAACTTAAGATACGACCTAGATATGTTAACGCAAAATTTATAAAAAAAAAATACTTGTTTTTTATATATTTTTGAACAACATTAATAGCTAAACATATATGAAGATGATGATAAAAAATTACAAAAAAGATACTTGTGATCATAACAAAAAGTGTGGAGACATATCTTTCTCTTTCCCATATCAAAAATATTCCTTTCCTTATAAACTGATCACAAATGTATTTTTTCTCTAACCAATGCCAAAATATATTCTAATACCATTAATCCTATTTATAACAGGTCTTCACTCTAATCAGTTGCTTGCTATGTACTGTAATAATTGTATCATTTTCGTTTCCTATTCTCATCATCTTAAAAAGCATAGCTTCCCAGTCTAATACACCAAGGGATATGACAACTCTACCCCAATATCCCACAACCATCTCTCTCTCTCTCTCTAATATTCTCAAAGAATGAATAACCGAACATGTAGCCCAATTCTTCTCACAACATGAGGCAGAACAAGGCTCATGTTTTTGGAGCTATATTCAAAGTATCAATAAGGTATTTAAAATGTATTGGTCGATATTTTCTTAAAGTTTTGGAGGACACTTCTTGGATATGTATCTAGGAGTATCATACATGTATTGGTATCAGATAACCAATACTTTTGCAATTTTGGATGAGAAATTGATTCTTGATTACACTCGGTTATTCTGTTAGTAATCTTGTTTGTCTGTTATATAATGTTATCCCATTCCCAATCCTTCACAATCGCTTTTTGAGTGTGCTAAAGCAATCTTTTGTACAATTTTTTTGGCAAGTAGGATTGAGATTTTCTTCATTAACCCTATTTTTCAGGTCATCCCTAATTTGGACTTGTGGACCAGCTTGCCTAGGAGAACACAGGTATTCTTCCCCAAAAATGCTTCAATTTCGGTATTTTGAATCTGGAAACAGATGCAATGCATTTTTAAGAAGGATGGGAGTTGAATTCTTCGTATAACCTTTGTACTATGCTGTGTCTTTGCAGAGCCTATTCTCATCTTTGGTTAGAAAGTTTAAGGGGCCATCTGAAGGACACCGGAGCACCTATTCTCCTGTGAACTTCTGAGATTTAATTTTTGATTCTGGCTGTATGTGGTGAGTTCATTACGGATTATCTCAGACAAGAGAGGGGCATGTCGCAGAAAACTGCATTTCAGATGCCCTACTGGTCAGCTCTGATGCTTCCTTGATATGGAACATTCTGCAGAAATTTGTAATTCTTGTTGATTCTCCTTCCATGAATTTAGCATTTCACATTCTTTTATCTATCTCTCTGAAAGAAAACAAGGAGGATGAGGAAGAGAAAGAAAAATATAAAACAAGAAAGTCTAGTATGATAGGGAAAAAAATGCATTTGACTGGAGCTAATCCAATAATTTTGGTTGACATTTTGTTAGTTGATAATAGGTAGTTGAGCAAACTTGTTTTCTTGTAACTTGTTTGTTACCTTGACCATTAATTCATTATTGTTTTCCATTTTCCCCACTTTCAAGAGTTGATTCACTTTTTATCCCCCAGCTAAATCATATTTCCTTTTCTAGTTAAATTACATATATGGATTGGGCTGGGCGTGTCTTTGTGCTGTTAATTTTCTACAAACAAAGCCGTAGTGTGCATAAAGTAAATGACTAAATGTCAACTTCAGTGGCCAGCTTCAATCTTGCTGGTAAACGTTATTACACTGATTTATAATTGTGAGCTAGTATGGAGCCGCCATGGCCAGATTTCATGTTTGCCCTCTGAGATCAGGACACTTTGTACAATTAAGAATGAGTATAGTAGTGTACCACAATATTCCAATTTTGGTATATGATGGTGCTGAATAGTTGGTACGTCATGAACTAAAACTTACTTAGGCTATGCGATACATAACCCACTTTGAAAGCAAATTTCCCAGTTTGCTGGCTGAATTCTTGTCTATGAGCTGGGGTTGTTATTTTATGGTAAACACAAACAAACATGTATAATTCATGACCCTATTAGTAACCATAGTTAATTTTGATTTTCAATTCACTCTTCTTTGATCAAGTATATACTAACACGAAGTTCAACTTTTAAAAAGGTTGTTTAATTTCATCAAGTGCAGGGTATCTATTTACTTTGAGAATGGTATGATTGTATTGTATGAATATATTTATCGCTGCCTTTTCGTTGATAATATTTTATACGAGATAGCGAGCTCAAACCATCACGAACTACTTCCAAATCAACTCGAGCGTGGTAAATAATAAACTAATGTATGCACATGGAGTCACTCATCCAATGCTGATATAGTTTGGAACATAATAATGGATTATTCGTTCGTTGGAGATACCTAGATAGTTTATTCATTTGTCATGATCATCTCAAACATTTCTGAAATGTCCAGCACAGCTGCAGCTGTGTATAATAAACGGAGAATACTAACCAATGTTTAAATAATCAAAATAGAGAAAATTGTCTTCGTGACAATAATATTGTTAGTAGGAACAATACATTATAATACGTAGATGTCGGAGTTAGAACTTTTAAATTCCTTATTTATATATGGTGAAATTCTAACAATTAAACTACTTGATAAAGAAAAACTACAAGATAAAATTTCCCTTTGTTAAACAATACTCTTAAACCATTTCTTAGTATGACCCATAATAAATTAATTAATAGATACAAACAATAGTACCCTCGAAGTTCAAATTATTCCCGTGTTTATGTGCCAATTGAGATCAAGAAAGCAAGTCAAATCTAAATTGTAGCGTGACCTAACACTTAATCACCTTACACCTAAGTTCCAAAGCCTTATTCATGAATCGTGACTTGCAAAAATAAAAAAGACCAGATCTAGTTACTGATAGGTACATTTTTGTTAGGTACATGAACAGATGAAGCGATAATGTATATTATTCCCAACATTCCTCACACCTTTAGCATTGAAGCCAAGCAACTTCCTTACCCTCCATTGCTAAACACAAACAACTATTTTTTATTTGAAAAACCCGCAAACAACTTAGATTTGAAATAAACTCAAGTTTAAAAAACGGATTATATTAAAAAATGAAAATATTACTCAACTATTTTTTTTTTATTAAAACAAATTGAGAATGGTGAAATTATTATTACTATGACACTAATGTCAATCTTAGAAATGTAACAGTTGAAATTTCAACTCTATGAAGTTATAAAGTCAGATCTTACGAGCTAACCAATCTAAAATTCATAATTATTTTTTGTAATTACATCTATCTAAAATTCATGATAAAAAATCATATAATTAATTATTAATTGATAGTAGAAATTAAATAGGTCCCCACGATGGCTCCCACTCACCTTAAATTAGGTTTCACCTTTAAATAATTTTATAAAGTTTGGCATGTGAATGAAATGAATAATACTAGCTACTACATCTACTAGTTCATTTTGTGGGAAGATAAAAAAAGAAAGAAATAGTAATAGTAATTAGTGTTTTGGGGTCCATGCATGGCAAACTCATTCAACCCTTCTTCTCTTCTTCTCAGAACAAAGCCTCGTCTTTCTTCTTATCTCTTCACCCTCTTATCCATCATCCTCTTCACCGCCATCATCCTCAACACCCATGACTTCCTCTTCCTCTTTCGCCCACATCTCCAACAACTCCACCCCAAAACTGAAACTCACGCTGTACTCTTTTCAACGGTGACTCAGTCCAACAACACCGTTCAAGAGGTGGAGAAAAAGGAAGAAGAAGAAGAAGAAGAAGAGAAAGAGTGTGATTTGTTTAGTGGAAGGTGGGTGAAGGATGAGTTGACACGGCCATTATATGAAGAATCTGAGTGTCCGTATATACAACCACAGTTGACTTGTCAAGAACATGGCCGGCCGGATAAAGAGTACCGCCGGTTGCGGTGGCAGCCTCACGGTTGCGATCTTCCCAAGTAAGCGTGCTTATGTTTTTTTCTTTCTTTTGTATACGTGCTGGTTTTTTATGGGTTAAGTTAACGGTGGTGGGTCAGAGTGTAATTGTTGGAAGCGTTACCGACATCTAAAAAACATTGGAGAAGTAAAAAAAAAACATTCAATACATTGCGTGAGAAATAAATAAATAAAAAACATTCAGTAGCTTTTCAATTTCAAAAGTGAGCTTTTTATTCTTTATTCGTGTAATAATAGTTTAATGGCTGTACAATATTGTCGGTGAAAATAGTTATAGTTTTATCTTTAACTTGATTAGACTCGAGTGATAAACGAATTTTACCAAAAAAAAACAAATCATTTGAAGAAATTCAAATAGAGATCTTTTGAAGGAATTCAAATTTGTTTGTGTAAAACAATTTTTGATCAGATTTACTTACCTTATGATTGAACTTCGGATTACTAGAGCTCTCTACCTAACGAATCAGAGCGTTAACAAAACAAAAAAAATACATATCCGTTAATTTATTTGTCAAAATAATTGTTTTTCTTTTAAAAGAGTTCTATAATAATCGTTATATTTGTAAAAATAAAAAGGATCTAAAAAAGATCACTTTAAATTTTCAAGGTAATTTTAATTGCTTTACGCTCTACCTAATGTCATTTGCACCTCTCTAGTGTTATTATTTTCTATTATGCATTCATAATAATGAAAAAACATCAATTCTTCAAACAAAAAAAAAATTAATGAAAAACATCAATAGTTTATAATAAATAATTGAACAAAATCAATGAGGTAAACATTGTGATATCTGTGTACATAAGGTTGATATTGTTATATTCGAAGAACGCGGGTTTGTACTTGCAATGTGTGAATAACATTTGATATGTGTAGGACATAGATTCGATCTCACAATTCCAGTAAGGTTCCACCAATTACAATAATTACAATACACTATAAGCAACTTTGTTTTTAGTAGGACATTTTATCTGTTTCTTCTGGAATGGGGCCTTACAATGAATTTTAATGCCACTAATTTTGGTCCCTCATAATTTCGCTGCGACACAATTCGTTCTTATTTTTTTGACAAAAAATTAATATCAAATTAGTTTCAAACATTTTTATCTTCTATGAAAATGTCACGAACTAATTTGAATATTATATTTTGTTATGAACTGAATTGAGTCGCAAACAAATTATGAAACACCAAAATAAGTCTTTATTCTAATAATGTAAACGCTTATGACTTCGGAGTAATTGAGTATGATCATACATTGGTTATGAACAATCGAGTCAGACATCTAGAACTTGATCTTTGATGCTTTTTATATTTTCTATTTTTATGCATGCCATAATTGTCTTGGATCTAATATTTTGGGCATGGTTTGAGGCGGGGACGGAGTCAGGAATTTAGCTTATGGGATCAAGTTAAAAGTATAATTTAGTGAAGAAAAAAGAAATTTTCAAATGCATGATATATACAATATATTCACGAAATTATAAGATATATTCAAAATTAATAGATATCCTAAACTATAAGAAACTTTAAAGATATAAGAAAGTTGAGTATCTTAAGGTTTGTCAGAAATGACGAGACTAAAACGATATTTGAATAGCATTGAAAGATATATGAAACAACGAAAATGCAAACTTAGGAGGTTGCAATCTCAATCAGTGAATCATTGCCCGTGGCTGAGAGTGTCGCTGCAAGGACCACTATTTTCTTGATGGTTGACACTTCTGGTGTTTCTATGCGCATGATTGAAATTAAGAGCATGTTTAAGAATGTAAACCACATGCACTGTCATTTTACCATATGGGGTCCTCCAATTGGGCAATAAAGTTCAAATGTACTACACGACCTACTTTTCCCGTTTCAGCCAATCAACTAGTAGTAGAAAATGTAAAAGAGATCCAATGAAAAACCATGGGAAATTTTATTTTCAAGTTAACATAGATTGTAGTATCAATTTTCTTTATGGTTCTTGATGCAAGAAATTAACTAATTCTCGTAATAATAGGAAGAATTAGTTAAGAAAAACATAATATGAAGATTACATCAAGATACTGTGAATATTATATATATATATATAAACCATTATTTGAATAGAAGGCAAGCGGGCAACAAGCTGCGGGCATCAAGATTAAATATGCAAATAGTACTTGACCAAAAAAAAAATGCAAATAGTAACATTTTACTAAAATGCACATTAGTTTTGTCCATAAGTCCTATCTCAACGGACAAAAACGTCGAAATTGTTAGGTCAGACACATTTCTTCTATCTACCAAAAACTTTGTACATTAGTTATTTCTTTTCCTCAAAGTTCTACTTCTAGAAAGTGCTAATTTTGTTGGTTTGATTATATAATAAACTAGCTTTATGTTGGATTCTGAATGCACACACCTGAATTGGGATTTTGAATTTCTTCAAAAGTGCATGCTGCAGATAAGAAAATTAAATAAATTAATACACACATCTTTACCAATGCTACAGATTCAATGCAAGTTTAATGCTAGAAACACTTCGCGGGAAGAAGATGATGTTTGTTGGGGACTCCCTCAATCGGGGTCAGTATGTCTCTTTGATATGCCTTCTCCATCATCTCATTCCCCAACATGCCAAATCTATGGAAACCTTTGATTCTCTCACTGTCTTCACAGCCAAGGTAGCTAGCTACCTCTTACTCATAGCTTATGTGCAATTTATTCTCAATAGTTTCAGATGCATTATTTTAGACTTAAAAATAAATTTTGGTCCATTTATTTTGCCTTATTCATGATTTTGGTCCCTCGATATCTAATTCCACGATTATAGTCCCTTGGTTTTCAAAATGACCGACTCTTCCCCATTTATACATTTTGAGGTTGAATTTTGATGATGTGACAAGTGAGATGCTTATGGGACAACTTGGTTGATGATGTGAAACCGTCTAAGTGGATTCTATTTTGACAACTAATTTTTATTTTCTCAAAATATATGATAGTCTATATAAAAAAAACACGTAAATTTGATGTGGATCATTATTTAGGTGGATTCTAACTTAGAACTCATTTTTATGCCATCAACTTAGTTGTCACATAAGTATTTCAGTTGCCAAATCATGCAAAAATCAACCCAAAATGCATAGACGGGGAAGATGCCAGACATTTTGAAAATTAAGGGGCCAAATTTGTGGATTTAAAAATGGAGAGACCAAAATGGTAAATGAAACAAAATATTAGATGATCAAATCTGCATTGAAGCATTTGTTATTATGTCCATCCTTTTCTTTCTTTCTTTTTCTCTATATGTTCATATTGTTGTATTTAATTAGGAATACAATGCTACAATTGAGTTCTATTGGGCACCTTTTCTTCTTGAATCAAACTCCGATAATGCTGTCATCCATAGGGTAACTGATAGAATTGTAAGAAAGGGTTCAATCAATAAGCACGGTCGTTATTGGAAAGGCGCAGACATTTTGGTATTCAACACCTATCTTTGGTGGGTAACTGGCTCCAACATGAAGATATTGTATGTTCCTAATCCACTATATTCGATAAGTTATTTACTCATTTTTTATGCAAATGCCATTGCATAATTAGCCCCTAATTAATGTCTACTCAAATTTTCAGGCTTGGTTCTTTTAAGGATGAAGTAAAAGAGATTGTTGAGATGCAAACAGAGGAAGCCTATCGCATGGCTATGAAAAGTATGCTTAGATGGGTGAAAGTGAACATGGATCCCAACAAGACTAGAGTCTTCTTCACCAGCATGTCGCCTTCCCATGGAAAGTGAGTATACTATAATTCACAAACTCGGATTCCCTGCCGTCGGGGATTCCCCGCTTTCACGCATTAAAAACATCTGGACGTTCGATTAAAGATAAAACGGTCGAGATTCAAGTCTAGATTTTTCAATTATAAAACAAGTTAAAATCTGCACTTTTTGGGATGTTTGATCTTGATCGAACGCACACCAATATTTAAGAATAATTCTTGATTATTACACATATGCCATACAACATCAAAATTTTTAACGCTAAAAGTGGTTAAAGACGGACTTAGACTTTCACTTCCCTAAGGTCGACAAATCAAACCCCTTCAAGCCACTAATGTCTTCCCCGGGTAGACAATCCTCCCCGAGAACAATAAAACATTTTAAAAACGAATCATTCTAGAGATCCGGCTCGAATCTTGGATAGAACAATTTTTAACCATAGTTTACTTACCTCCTAGCCGACTGTGTGCAGTAACACTGCACACAAGTCCAATTGCATCATACTTATTGTTAATCAAAGTACTATATTATTTTGGCAGGAGTATAGAGTGGGGAGGGGAACCAGGAGGGAACTGCTACAATGAAACAACTCCAATTGAAGAACCCTCATATTGGGGATCTGATTCATTGAAAAGCATAATGCAAGTAATTGGAGAAGAGTTCAGAAAATCAAAATTTCCTATAACATTTCTCAACATCACTCAACTTTCCAACTACCGTAAAGACGCACATACATCAATCTACAAAAAGCAATGGAATCCATTGACTCCAGAACAACTAGCTAACCCTGCTAGCTACTCTGATTGTATACACTGGTGTTTACCTGGACTTCAAGATACTTGGAACGAGCTTCTATTTGCCAAGTTATTTTATCCTTGAAACAACACCAAAATTGAACAGATTTCTTGGTTCACACGTTGCTTGAAGATTTGTAAATTTGAAGATAAAACATGTGGGTATGGTTATTTTTTATTTTTTTGGTTAGCAAATGAGATATAGGGGTTTTACATGAGAAAATTGGATTGATTTTTTTTCCTTCCCACTTTAAGAATGCCATATTCAAATGGTGCTAACATATGTATGCGGAAATGAATTGCTATTCTTCATTTTGTTTTAGCTTTTGGTAGAGAAAAATTCATTATAGATATAACATTTTACATGTTTTGTGAACTTAAACAGTCTCTGGAAAAAAGAAATATATCGGCAAAAGAATACTAAAATTTAGATAAAAGCCAAGGGCACGTTTGTTTTAACACACTCGTAATCATTCTCTGTTATCAAAATAATTTATTTTAATTATACATCTATCATTCTCTTTAATAAAAAATATACTAGAATTATCAAGTCACAGAAATTCAATGTCATCAAGTATTTTCCGATGCAAAGGGAGAGACGGAGGTTTTAGATCTCGCGTAGAGGTTTCACGGGGTAATACAATTTTGAATATGGTTTTATCACGGGGTAATGTTTTGATCCACAGGCTTGTTATCATTGCTGTCAATGTTAGCTGAATGCAATTTTGGATTTCAATTTAAGAAATGGTTATGTTTATCACTACAATTTTTTTTGTTAAAGAAATTTACAGTTTAAAAATACAAAATAAGTTGTCAAGCTTCATCCATCTCAGTTTCCATTCAACATAATGTTTACTATATTTTCAAAATCTTTGTTTTCCACACACCCTTAACGCTACTGCTACAAAACTACTTCTCAGACCCACCTGATGACGGAGCATCATATGATATTTTTGTCTATGTTAGCCCTTGCACCAAAAACCAGACTCTACACTGGCACAAGGAGTTCAAAAATTGGAAGATTCCTGTTCTGGTGTATATTATCCACGCCCGTTGATCCAGGAGAGGTTCAACGACAGGAGTTCAACACCTTCAAGTGATGTGAAACATGTTTTGGATTGTCTTCGCAAGATCCAAAAGTGGCATTCACACTCTAGTGTTCTTGTGATGAGACTAGAAAATACAAAATTTCAACACAGAAAATAGATGCTAAAACGTTAAGAGAAATCCCTGAAATCTTGATACTTGATAAAGTCCACAATCATCGAAACACTAAATCAAGGTTGAGGAAATGTTTAATGAAACTTCCAACAGAATTGAGAATATTACTTTCTGGCACATTGTTTCAGAACAATTTCTGTGAATATTTCCACACACTTTGTTTAGGTAGACCTAAATATGTTGATGAAGTTCTACAAGAGTTAGATTCTAAATACAGAAGGAAATGATAAATAGAGAATAAATCACAGCATTTTCTCGATTGAAAAGAAAATTAACGCAAATATTGATGAGGGAAAAGTGCAGGGTGCATATGTGCTGTGAAAAATCATGAGTGGTTTCGTCAATGTTTATGACAGTGGAAATTATTCTGATACTCTTTTAGGTTTAAAAATCTATTAAGTGCTCATGAATGCCTACGATGAACAACATAAGATTTTCAGAAACTGCAGAAGAAAATGGGGACGAGGCATTGGATTCCAAGTACAAAACTGAAAGATTTTCATTCATAGAGGGATAAATAGAGTGAGGATTGAGAGTTTTCTCTTATATGTTTATTCATCTATCAATCAATATTGCACTTGGTTATTTTCCTTTCCTAATTCACACACTGAGATTGGAATGAATTGAATAATACTTAAGGTAGCAAATTTAGTCTCGTACACTTTCATATATTCTAGCATTAAAATTGATTTTAATTATTAATCAGTGTGATTACTTGGTATAAAAACAGAAACAAGCAAACGAATACCGGTTAGATATTTCTTGAGACCGTTTGAAGGCTGTGTTTATATGTCTGATCTCTAGTAAGTCCCAGTCATACAATTTCGGTATAGTGCACCGGGCTGCCGTTGTTTTACCTTCCTTGTAGGTTTCAAGGATTGAACACAGTTCTATTTTCAAATTTTTCAAATCAATGGAGAAATTGTTAAAGGAAATAATCATTGAAGCAACATAACAATAGTCAGTAGTAAGTACACTAACACTTTATTTGGATTTCAAGTAGTATAAGCCCAGAAGAAACTACAATGGCTCACAATTATGACAAGGATACTGATACAAGTTATTCTGAAATAAGTGAATATGGAGATAAATGTTATTTTTTTATACAAGTAAAATCAAGGCATTTCATTTAATAAAATAGTCCAAATACAATGAAGAATGGAAATATAAATGTTGCGAGTAGCATAGCTGGTAGATGCCTTTGCCAAAACATGAGCACTATCATTTTTTTATCGCCTAGTAAACACAACTTTGTAATTTTTGTCAAACTTAACAGGGATTCACACATAACTATAACCCTGCATACTCAGATAAATCAGTTTTAGCGTTATAGGTATCAGTCACAACGGTTACTGTCCAATTCAATAAAGTCATGATTAATGAACATAAGCCACTTGAGAGGTTAAAACAGCCCCACACTTCATGAGGTCCAAATAAAGGACTCCCTCCGATCACTCATATAAGCAAAACGTTACTTTTTTAGATATATTGAATAATTAATATATCTAGTTTTTATTATAAACTAGATACATTAATTATCCAATATATCTAAAAAATGAAGTTTTGCTTATAATAGTCAGGGTCGGCCCAACAAATTATGAGGCCTGAAGCAAAAAATTTAATGTGGCCTTTATTTTATTTTTTTATAGTATATGTATATAAAATCAATTTTGATCAAAATTTGAATTCATAACCAAGAGTAATTGATGCCTTTTTGGTAATTAGATATGTTGTGCAAATGTTTGTGATTTTTTCATCCAAAATTCATGACCAAGAGTAATTGAGGCCTTGCTTGGCCCTTAGGCCGGCCCTGATAATAGTGATCGGAGAGAATATGTGTGATGTGAAACGACCTAAACTATCACACACATGCTCCCATACAAACTCAATCCCCAAGAACCAAGGGTTTAAGACCATTTTTTTTTTTTTTAACAAATGATAAGAGATTCAGAAATAATATTTGTACAACCATTTTGTGAAAATTTTTATGACAACTTTCTCTCTCTCATATTCACATTATATTTTTACTTCATCTCTCTATTACTTTGATTTTCGTGTCAATGCATACTTTTATTTGTAAATCCATGATTGTATCATAAGTTCTCATACAAATTGTTATTCAAATAACACACCTATAAAATATTTTAATTAATTCTAACGAACGACAGTTAATAATCCTTATACATGCGTCAAAAACCTACAAAATTTATTTATTAATTATTTTTACAATAATATTCTCTTCTTATCAACACAACATTAATAATTTTTTTAGACTAAAACTCAACATTAACTTTTTTATGACTAAAACTCAACATTTATTTTTATTTATTAAAATTCAACATAATAATTAATAATGATTTGATAAAAATAATATCAATAATGATAAATATAAACAAATTTTGAATGTATTAAATGAGTATAAAAATATTTTCTACCTCTTTTGACCACATTTATTTTATAACTTTTTTTTATGCAAAAAATATTTTACACCTTAAAAACTATTTTTTTTAATGATTGAGTTTAAGATGTTGAAAACTGTACATAGTTATCTAATGCCTCTTTTCTATAAATATTTTCACATTTGCAAAAATATCCGTCTAAAAAAGATTGTCACTTTTAGTTTCCAATTTACTTTACTTGCTTTTTTTTTAATTGTATAATATAATTAATGTTTTGTGCATCAATATTAATATACATATTTCGGTGAAAGAATCATTCTATTTTATTTATTTATCATGTTTTCTTAATATGCGTGATTGAAGTTGTGTATTTGATTGTAGTATATACTACGATGTATCCACGTGCAGTCTCAACATCCTCTCTCTCTCTCTCTCATACGAATCTGCATAAAATTTAAGGTTGTTTCTTCTTCATTACACTCACTTCATAATCAAGTACGTTACTTATCATTATTATATGTTTTCCAACCATGTTCTTTGTCTTTCTCTTTGATGATCTCTATTTGATGTTTATATTCATGTTAAATCGATCATATCTTTTGATTGATCCACCTTGTTTGGTCTTAAAGTTTAAGTCTTCTCATAACTTCACTGTAAGTTGACCATCAGAAATTTATATTCGTGTCTTTTGATGTTTGTATTCATGATAACTTGTTAAGTTGATGATGTCTTTTGATTAATTCATCTTGTTTGGTTTTAAAGTTTAAATCTTTTCATGTTTTTGTTGTATGTTGATCATCAGAAATTTATACTTTCAATTCAAGCATATCCCAGATCTTCTAACTTAGTTTTTTTTCAATTCAGTTGAAAGATACTTAAAAAATGCCATGATTTATGTATATATATCCCATATCTATCTTAAGTTGAAGTTGTTCATATTTTTTGTAGACTAATCAAGTATTGAAGAATCACACATTGCAAGATCAACCATTTATCGTAAATCCAGAAAAAGGAATTTGTAACATTGGAATCATCCATTTGTAAATCTTGTCGTAAATCTTCTCTCTTGTTTGCCCTAATTTATTACTGATGAGATAGAAATAAATACAATAACAACATATGAAATTTACAAATGGATTAAGAGCATTGATTATGTGATATTTTTTTCTTCAATTTGTGATATATATTGAATAGATTTTATGTCATTACCATGATCAATGCAACAACTATGATATATAGACCTGGATCTTTTGTAGCTAGCTACAAATAATTAGTTTACAATAGAACAATTGATTGCACAATAAAGTTAACTATGAAAGATGCCTTTTGTATTTGTACACCCGACAATTTCGTCAATTTTGTACAATACTAACCAAATTGTGAATTAACAAAGCTCATTGAATCTATAACAAGTTACTAAATTATAATTGAAGACATCTAAAATCGTAGTTCCTATAGTTCATTGGACTAGTAATAAATTATTCAATCATGACTTCATTAACTGTTCAACTTTGCTAGCGTTTGTCCGTTACATTGTTGGTATGGCTTATGTCCTTCCATATTTTTGTTACTTTTTCTTATGTAAGTGTTTTTTGGGGTGCTGCATATCAATTGTTATTTTGTTGAGATGCCAACATAGTTGAGATATCAGTAGTTCATGAAGCTTCCAAGTTTTGCTTATAAAAATTATCCAATACACACACACACAGACATGTACACACACATATTCATTAACCATGTGTGAAATGATAAGTTGTCATATGTCAAACACTATTTGATTTTTGTGTGTATTTTTAAAATGTCGAAATTGTAGAAGATAAAAAGTGGAAAAAGATTAGTATAACATACTGTGATTGAGATTCAAATAATACAATTCAAACCATAGTTTTAAAATGTCATTAACTAGATCTTGCATGTGTTAAATTTTCAGGTGTACTTCCATATTTATGCGTGATAAAAGACATTTTGAGTTGCATAAAATATTAGAATGACTTGGTGCATGTTAATTTGAAATCAAGCTTTGAGTTTGAAAAAATCATAGGAGCATTGAGATGTTATTGAAACTCTAAAATGTAGTTTTTAGCGAAACTATGACGATCACCATGATATGCACAAATAATTATTTTCTGTTGTGAGTACTAGCCAGTTAGCTACAATTTGCCAAAACTCCTTGTGCACATTATTTAATTAATTAGTATATCTATACTTTATATGCTTGCTCTAATTCTTCTTTCTAAACAACATTTGAATCAGTAAGGAATGGCTCATGGAAACATATGGAGCTCATCAAAAATGATTCAGGAAAAACTACTTTATATTTCATAGTTATTCTACAAATTCAAATCCCTTTGTCATCCAATATTCAAATAAGAACAAGAAAAACTACTTCATCTGATTGCTCCAGCTTTTTACGACGTGAAATTGACATACCTATGCTCAAGCTTTTAGATCAATTTAATCCTATTTCAATAAATTTAATTTTTTTTTATTTATACATAGTTTTTATTAATTTCATTTCTTACTCTTATTTTAAGTATGCATTTATTCTTCGATCTTATAGTTTCTACCACATATGCATTTAATGGTGTTGCTGATGTAAAAGTTGATGGTAATGTTACTTTGGTAAATTATTAGTTTCTGCATAGAGAAGCCAACGAGGAGGCGATGGAGAAGCATACAAGGAGAGGCAATTTCAAGGATCAGATGATGTGGATTTTGAAACCAAATGGCAAGGGATACATCTCAGGTAACAAGCTCAAAATAAATACATTATTCAATTCATAGGACAAACATAAGTCATGTTGATAATGAATAAGATCATATAGGAGGTATAACGTTAATGAAATAATAGATACTTACATAAAGAAATTAAATATTATACCAACCGTCAAAGTTTCAACTATTAATGAATACACAAACAAGTTCGAGTAGAAGGAGGAAGAATAAGTATTGAAAAATATTAGATATGTGAAACACAACACAAACATATATTGGCTTGCATGAAGAAAATATTCGCTAATACGTACCAAGTCTACCAAATTATACTATACATACATATATTGGGTTAATACATGCAATGAATTGTTTTAAAAAAGTTTCAACAATACACCTTACACAACACAAACATGAAATAAACTATATTACAACACAATTAAAACGTCCCATACCAAGGAAACATTTGATGGCCATGAATTTCAATTGTCTTTGTAATTTACATTTTCATTTGGTGTTGTGTAAGGTAGAGTCAAAACTTTTTAATATGCATATGAATTTCGATTATTAATGATATAGATTAATTTCTTACTTTTTTTTATATAAAAGATGGATATTTTAATAAGAAACAACTAAAAATAATTAAAACCTTCCATTTTATTGAGAAACAACAATAACAATAACAGTTACCTCTTCCAATGGCGGCACTACCTCAACAAAAAGGGTTGAATGGTACAACATAATTATAAAAGAAATAATAATAATAATAATAATAATAATAATAATAATAATAATAATAATAATAATAATAATAATAATTGTAGTAATAACAACAACAACAAAATCAAGTATAAATAAGAATAGTAGGTGGGGTAGGAACATAAGAGTGATATAAGAAGAACGAAGAGGATCCAAACCAGGAGGGCAAGTAGGAGAGAAAAATAACGAGGGGGAGGAGGAGGAAAAGGGTGTAACGCCATTAAAAATAAAATGTCGTAAATTTAAAATTACAGCATTATTATTCTTATATTTTTAAATTCACGACATTATATTTTAGATTTAAACCCACTTTTTACCCCTTAAGTTTTAAAATGTAGCAATTTTGGCCCCCTATTAAAAAAAATGGTCACAATCCCCCCTCATTTTTAGCCCCTTTTGCAAAACATCAATTTTAACTTGGTCAAAACTAGGTGTCATGCCACATGTGTTTTTTTAAATAAAAAAATAAAATAAAAATACCACATGTATATAAATGAAATTAAATAAATAAAAAAGGAAATGAAAGAAGGAATATCACGTGAGCTTCAAAATCTGGAAAAAAGAAAGGAAACAACAACAACAACAAAAACAACCCTTTTCTTCACTTTACCTCTCAAACTACAACAATAACAACCCTTTTTCTTCTTTATCAGTAACAACAACAACACTCATTTCTCCCACCACAACTTCAACCCAACTAATTTATTTCTAATTTTAGATTGAAACATCTAACTTTGGGGCTCAACAAAATTCTTCATATTTCTCAAGAATATTCAAAATTACCTTCCTGAAACATGCTTCCATCACTAGATGCATCAACAACGTGAAATTAAGCCCATCATCAAGAAAAGGGTCATTCAAAGTAACCATTTTTATACAAATCCAAAAAAGGGTGTCCTTCAAAACGTGAAATTTTATGGTTATGTGAATCACCTTTATCGGACAAAGTTGAGATTTTGATGGTGTCATTCGAAGATTTAGAATGACCCTTTGAGCTGAAGCTAATTTTTTGAAACGAATCAAGCAAAGAACTAAAAGGGTTTGTATAGTTGTTCGCAGGTGCCCATAGGGTTGCTGTATTTTTCTGTCCAATGTTTGGAGTTTTTGTTGTAACAGACGAGTGTCCCCTTGTGGTCCTCTTTGCAAGCTTTGGTTTTTCTCTTACCAAGTTTGATTTTTTGAGTTTTCTAGGTTTGATGTAGTAGGGGAAGAAGAGAAGAAGTCTCACGTGCTTGTCTCTTCAATGCTTTCCTTTTTTATTTTTTATTTTATTTTAGAAATACATAGTTGGCAATTTTTTATGACATGTGGCATGACATGTAGGATTGACCAAATCAAAATTGATGTTTTGCATAAGGGGCTAAACATGAGTGGGGATTTTGGCCATTTTTTTTAATAGGGGACCAAAATCGCTACACTTTAAAACTTAAGGAGTAAAAAGTGGGTTTAAGCCTATATTTTAATGGCGTTTCATGCTTTTCCTTCTCCTCCCCCTCGTTATTTTTTCCTCCTACTCGCCCTTCTGTTTTGATCCTCTTCGTTCTTCTTTTATAGCTCTCATGTTTCTACCCCACCTACTATTCTTATTTATACTTTGATTTTTTGTTGTTGTTATTACTACAATTATTATTATTATTATATATTTATTTTTTTTTATTTTTTTTATAATTATGTTGTACCATTCAACATAAGTTTGGAGGTAGTGTCGCCATTGAAAGATGTAAATGTTATTGTTGTTTCTCAATAAAATGGATGGTTTTAATTATTTTTAGGTGTTTCTTCTTAAAATATCCATCTTTTATATTTTTTTTAGTACGAAGTTAATCTATACTGCATTTGAAGCGGCTTTGTGAAAACTGCAATACTAACATTTCTGAACCCTTTATAAGTCAATTAAAAAAACATAATAGTAGTACATGTAAATTTATTTCCTTATTTAGTTAGATATGTTGTCTGTAGCGGATAATATTTGGGTGACATTGTGGTTGGTGACATTGGCCAACCACAATGTAACACGTGTACAAAGAAACAAAAAAATATTGTGAAAGAGAAAGAAGAAAGGCACTTGTGACATTGTGGTTGGCCAATGTCACAATGTCACCAACCACAATGTCACCTAAGTGCTACCCGTCTGTAGCGTAGCGAGATACCGCTTTCGCTCTACTGATGTTTTTTTGAAAGGTCTTGTCTACTGACTTTAACTATATTCTACTTAATTTGGTTACATATTTTGGCAGTTGCTTGTTTAATTTATATATGATGATAGGTGGAAATGCCAAAATGGCACAAAGAGGAGAAACAATGCAGTGGAGAACTTAATGATGAAGAAAAATCAGAGGTGAAAGTTAATGAAGATGATGGTAATGATCCTGATACTTGTAAATTAAATAAGTTGTGGTGTAATATCTCATGCTCCGTGAGCTGGAAAAACCTTTCTCATCATCTCTTTTCTTGTAAGCTACTTGAAGTTGTTTACTGAGAAAAGGTCATTAGTCCTTCAGCACAAAAAAGTCACTCTAGAAGATGCTGTTAAACTGATACCTTCAGCACAAGCATCGTTTGAAGCCAGAAGTATCTTCAAACCATCGCGAGAATCTTCAAACTTATCTATCACTTTCCCTATTTCAATTAAATATATCTCACCAGTTAGTAACAGTATCTCTTTACCATTTTGCCACTTATAGTACTTCAAAAATAACTAAAAATTCTCATAGGTGCAAGGTTGTGACAAAAGCTAAGAACCTTTTCATTTTTCATTACATGTGAGATTAGGCGCAAAACAAATCTTTTTTTAGAACCTTTCCTCAAATCAAATTTGCTTCCTTCTAGTCTCTTCAATTCTTCTTCGGAGAAAAATTTACTGCACATGTGGCTGCTGTTTTGATCAGCCATGGATGTATCGATCCGAGTGTTATCAAAAGCTCAACCTCAAGAGGATAACTAGTGCACTTGGCCATTTTCTTCTGCAGTTTAAGTAAAATCTCGTGTTGTTCATCAGATGTATTCATGAGCAGTGTCTAGATTTGTAAACCAGGAGAGTATCAGAAGAATTTCCACTGTCATAAACATTGATGATACCGCTAGTGATTTTTCACAGAACATATACACCCTTCATTTTTTCCTCATCAATATCTGAGTTTAATTTCTTTGCAATATTGTCCAAGAAGAATTTCTTCACCCGCACCTCAAGCAAATGTTGCCCTTTCTTCTCTATCTTACCTCTCCTGTACTTAGAGTCTAACTCTTGTACAAATTCATGAACAAATCTCGGTCTAGCTAAACAAAGTGTGTTGAAATCACTGCTAGTTTATTGAAAATAATATTACTTTCTCAAGCAAGAAATCAAGCCTAGAGTCAATCTTGATACAGAATTCTGTTTCTGGTGCTAGCAGCCCTTCAGCTTGGTAACTATCTATTATATCTGTTAGTTCTTCTAAAAACAATTTGTTTATTTTTCTTCTCCTAGATCATTGAAAAGTCTATGGATTTTAGTACTGTAAAAAGAAAAATTGAGGCTAAGGATAGCTCTGGTTATAAGAATGTGCAGGAGATATATGCTGATGTGAGACTTACTTTTAAGAATGCAATGGAATACAATGATGAAAAGAATGATGTCCATATGATGGCCAAGACTTTTTTGGAAAATTTTGAGAATAAATGGCTGCATCTTCTGCCTAAAGTTGTTAAGGCGATATTTTTTGTTTTCGCAAGTTATTTTCCTTTATTTTGGATAACATTGATTTCGGTCATCCTATGCAATATTTTTCTGTAGCTACATTGACTTTATTTGATACTTTCTGGAGAGTGAACTATCAAAAGAAGAAGCACATGAGCAATTGAATAAAATTCTTTCTCAAGAAGCCACTTATGCCAACATGACTAGTTAATCACTGTTGTTTTGAGATTCATCAAGGCCATATCAACTGGTTTGGCATAAATAAGTGGCTTCTTGAGCAAGCTTTTTATTCAACTGGTCATGTACTTCTTCCTTTGATAGTTCACTCTTCTGAAATTATCAAATAAAATCAATGTAGCTACAGAAAAATATTGCATAGGATGACCGAAATCAATGTTATCCAAAATAAAGGAAAATAACTTGCAAAAAACAAAATAACCGCCTTAGCAACTTTAGGCAAAAAGGTGCAGTCATTTATTCTCAAATTTTTGTAACAAAGTTTTTTTCCATCACATGGACATCATTTTTTTCATTGTTGTACTTCATTGCATTCTTAAATATCAGCCTTACATCAGCATATATCTCCCGGACATTCTTATAACCATAGCCATCCTTAGCCTCCATTTTTATTTTTATGGTAATAAATTTCATAGGTTTTTCAATGATCTAGGAGAATAAAAACAAACAAAAAAATGTTTTTAAAGAGTTAACAGGCATAATAGATAGATAACAAGCTGAAGGGCCACTAACACAAGAAAAAGAATTTTGTATCAAGATTGACTCTAGCCTTGATTTTGTGCTTAAGAAAGTAATATTATAAATTCTTTTCAATGAACTAGCCTTGATTTCAACACACTTTAGCTAGACCGAAATTTGTTCATGAAGTTCTACAAGAGTTAGATTCTAATTACAGGAGAGGAAAAGTAGAGAAGAATGCGCAGCATTTTCTTGAGATGCGGGCGAGGAAATTCTTCTTGGACAACATTGCAAAGAAAATAAACTCAGATATTGATGAGGAAAAAATGAAGGGTCTGTGTGCTGTGAAATATTTCATAGCAGTTTCATTGATGTTTATGACAGTGGAAATTCTTCTGATACTCTTCCAGGTTTACAAATCTAAACACTGCTCATGAATACATCTGCTGAACAACACGATATTTTACATAAAATGCAGAAGAAAATGGCTAAGTGTACAAGTTATCCTCTTGAGGTTGAGCTTTTGATAACACTTGGGTCGATACATCCCTAGTTGATCAAAACAGCAGCTGCATGTGCAGCGAAGTTTTTCTCCGAAGAAGAATTGAAGAGACTAGAAGGAAGCAAATTTGACTTGAGGAAAGGTTCTAAAATAAGATTTGTTTGAGCCTAATCTCACGTGTAATGAAAAATGAAAAGGTTCTTAGCTTTTATCACAACCTTGCACCTGTGAGATTTTTGATAGAGTTATTTGTGAAGTACTTTCAGTGGCGAAATGTTAAAGAGATTCTGTTACTAACTGGTGAGGTATATTTAATTGAAAGTGATAGATAAGTTTGAAGATTGTCGAGGAGGTTCGAAGATACTTCTGGCTTCAATCAATGTTGTGCTGAAGGTATTAGTTTAACAGCAGCTTCTAGAGTGATTTTTTTTATACTGAGTGGAACGTTTTGAAAACAAAGCAAGATAATGCACGAGTTTTTCGCCTGGGCCAGCATAAAATGGTTTATGTATATCAATTATTGACGACCGGTTCGATTGATGAAGATAAGTATAGAAGATCCTTCTAAATGGCAAGCTGAGAAGATTGAAGATTATATACTTAGGGAGATGGTTGAAGAGGATAAGTCTAAAGGCTTCTGTTAGGAATATGCCACATCAAACAGAATCACAACAAGGGTTTCTAGAGGGAGTTGGACATCAAGGCATTCTAGAAGGATCAGAACTGGTAATTCAGGAGCCACAATCTGTTAGGCATGAGCTGCAATTACAGAAGTGAGAAAGGGGACGAAGCATCGGATTCCTAGTACAAAGCTCAAAGGTTTCTATTGCTATAGGGATAACTATAGTGAGGATTGAGAATGTTGGTGTGGATAATTTGTTTAGAAATTTCTCTTATTTCTCTTCTATGAGAGTTCTCTCTTATATATCAATATTGTAATTGGTTACCTTCATTTCCTCACTCACACACTCGGATTGGAATGAAACGAATAATACTTACAAGTTAGTGTAAGTATCTCATGATTCAATTATCAATGGAAGCTCATAATCTGTGTTTAATCTAGGCAGTGATCCTGTCCCTTGTTACTTAAGTCACAAGTAATGTGGAATGGATGGTATATTTTTATGATTTTATCCTCTTCCTCTAGATTTTTCTATTTGGTCAGTGGTCCAAAATTTGATTATGCAGACAAGACCAAGTAGTCATTGTGTCAATATCTATTATTCACTGCTTACTTGTTGCATTATTTTTATCATGGACTTGATGTTTTGAAAACTCTTTCAATTTTTAAAAGCTTTCTTATACTTTATACAGTCCAATATTGCTTGAAAGGTTCACTCCTTGTTTAATACATTACCTTTATAATGGACTTGGTGTTTTGAAAAATTCTATAATGTTTTTCTCTATCTTGTTTGCTCAATAAATATAGATACCTTCATTATACGTTTTGTGTTTTTTATTATTGCATTGAATTTAGATATTTCTTGAGGTTGTTTCAAGGCTGTGTTTACATGTCTGATCTCTTAATTATCTAGTATTCAGTTCCGGGCCACACATTTAAAGGAACGTTTTAAGAAAAAAAACCTTTTATCATATCAAACAAGTTCTTAAGTTTGTGGAAAATCTCGCCTTTCATCGTGTGGAAAAAAATAAAGGTCAATGTTCTGATTATTTGTTCCACATTTCTTGAAACTCTCAGGCCATACAGTTGTTCTGTGACAGAACTCTGCATCAAGCACGTTAGGGAGATGTCTTGTCTCCTCAAGAACTTTAGGGCATGCTCAAGCTGCAAACTTCTCCTATTGTGCAGAAAATTCAACTTCAGGAATACTTTCCCAGTAGGAGCAACAAAATTCATTAATTCCAAAGCTTCATTGTTAGAAAAGTATGATGTGAAAAACAAATAGCATGTTAAATTCATTATGCTTCTGATAAAGAAATGGGGCTTACACATAACTATAAGAGAGACCCATATATAAATCAGTATTAGCATTCTAGATATCAGTCACAACTTGCTTACTTTCCAATTCAATAAATCCAAGCTTCATGGATGCAAGCCACTTGAGAGATTGCAACAGCCCCCACACTTCCCCTTCCACCACTGTCATAATTGAAGGAATCCACATAGATTATGCTGGTGTTAAACGCCCTGCACTGTCACGCACACATGGTCCCCCATACCAACTCTGTTTTGGGCAGAAAATATAGCAATCTGAGTTGCATTGGACTAACCGCGAGACGGAGGCAACCAGTTCATATGGTTCTGATTTTTACAATCTGGCCGTGCATGCTTCCAGGCATGCCAAACAGCTGCTACCAGAGCCAAAACCTGTGAGCAGTCCTTGGAAAAACCCTCTCAAAGCTCTTTGTTCCTCCTCTTACAGAGACTTCACAACACCGTGCAAAACATTTCCAGCAAGTTCCGATCTAACTGCCTGCAAGTTCTGAAAAATACGACAGAAAAACAGGCTGCAGTTGACACAAACTCGCGCAAAACATCCAAAATACCCAATCGCTTCCAGCACTGCACACTGCATGATAACCCAAAAATAAATGCCAGTTATTATTCAACAATTCATCGCATTGGACACACCCGGGAGGACAGTTTACACACCTTTACTTTGCAGATTTATATGCATAGGTAAACACTTTCTTGATAACCAAATACTCAACCGATCGCCAGGGACATTTAGCTCTTCTCTATTATTTAATATCTCCATATACACCCTGTAGGCACTCCTTAGTGAGTGTCTTCCATGCTGCCATGTTGGATGTGAATATAGCTCTGGGTACTTGCAAATGTTTGGGGCTGTCATCTATGATAGGAAGAAGCAAAACGTCAATGTTCAAGATCATCAAAGATCGTGTGTGGAAAAAAATGAACTCTTGGAGTGGAAAGACACTATCCAGAGCTGGTAGGGAAGTGCGTATCAAATTGGTGTTGCAAGTAATTCCAACATATATGATGAGTATTTTCTTGATCCCTTCTTTTCTTGGTAACAGACATTCAAACGATGATGAATTCATTTTGGTGGGGTCAACAAAGAAGGAAATCATGGCATACATTGGATCTCATGTGGTAAACTACCGATGGACAAATGAATATGGAGGTATAGGTTTCCAAGACTTATATTAGCTTAATCTTGCTATGCTAGCTAAGAAAGCTTGGAATTGAATTACCAATTCTCAATCTTAGTTGCTCAAGTCCTCAAAGATAAATATTTTCGTAATAACAACTTATTACGTGCAAAAATTGGTAGTAATCCAAGTTTCACATGGCAAAGCATTTGTACTTCAGGAGCGTTATTGCAGGAAGAGTTACGATGGAATATAGGAAAATGAGAGAATATTTTTATGTGGTCTGAGAACTGGATTAATAAGTCCAATTGGAATAAAGTGAAATTAATATCAAATTCCATAAATTTTAATTTGAAAGTGGCAGAGTTGTTGCAAGTGGACTCTAAAATGTGGGACGCAAATTTAATCTAAAGCCTAATTCCCAGTGCGATGCTGAAAATATCCATGCTACGCCTTTGTTGGAAGGAATATACTCTTTCATGGTGGTCGGAATCTAGAGGTATGTTTACTGTTAAGACTACTTATAAACTAGCTGTAAATAGTTTGGTTGATTATATTATTTTATTACTAAATGGTAGTTGACCTTTAGTTTGGAAATTGGAAGCTCCTTCCATGGCGAAGCACTTTATATGGAGAATGCCAAGAGATTGTCGTCCAACTAGAATTAAACTTGTAACAAAAAAGGTCCTCAAAACTGCATTCATTGTAATATAGTTCACCACAAGAAAATCATGAAGGCTAAACACACACACACACACAACCCCCCCCCCAAAAAAAAAAACAAAAAAAATCCCATAATTGAACATTTGCATTTGATTTTGTTCCGTCGCAAATGTTTGGGGCGAGCATTGGCCGCCACAATTGTACCTTTGCGTTGACCTTAAGCCGTCGTATGGTGCAATGCGTAAAAAAACGATCTGATGTGCGCTAAAGCTGTTGGAATTTTTTTAAAAAGAAATATTTGTTAGTATCGATTTCAAAACGTCGCACACTCTTGTCGATTTTTTTCTCCGTTTTCATAATTAATGACAAAAAGAAACAATTTTTTTAATAAAAATTGAATATAGTAAAATAAAATTGGTATTAAAAAAAAACTAGTGACAAAATCTTTTTGAATAACAAAATTAAAAATAAACAGATGGTAAAACAACTTTTTTATTCCAATTCAAAATTAAATATAAAGATTAGCATTTCAGTTATATTTTTTAAAAAGTTGTATTAAAATATTTGCAGAGAGAATGATTTTAGAGAGAAGAAAGATTGTAAAAATGAAGTCTATTGACATAGGAAAAATAGACATATGTTGTGTATCTGCGTCGGCTTCTGGTCCGATGCAAATATCTTAAAAGTTTTCAAAAATAAGCACTAAAATTTATGGTTGTCATTGTGGTGTACCGTCGGGTTAAGACCGTTGCAAAATAACTACATGACTCTTTAATTTTTAAGGTTAAATATGTTTTTAGTCGTTACATTTTGCATCCTTTTGAAGAATAGTCTTTACATTTCATTAAATGTTTTTAAAATCCTCACATTTTTATCTCCGTTATCAAAATTAGACCATGTTGTTAATTCACTTACGGAATGCTGATGTGGCAGTTAGTGGGTCCTAATTATTTTAAGGTTAAATATGTTTTTCGTCCCTACATTTTGCGTGACTATGAAAAATAGTCCTTGCATTTCAATAAATGTTTTTAAAATCCCTAAAATAATAAGGACTATTCTTCAAGGTTACGCAAAATGTAGGGGCCAAAAACATATTTAACCCTAAAATAATTGAGACTCACTAACTGTCACATCAACATTCCGTTAGAGAATTAACAGCAGAGACTAATTTTGATAACGGAGATAAAATGTGAGGATTTTAAAAACATTTAATGAAATGTATGGACCATTCTTCAGAGGGACGCAAAATGTAAGGATTAAAAACATATTTAACCCTAATTTCTATGTGGTGTATGCTGCCGCAATTGTTTGCGTTGAAAATTGTCCACTGCAAATGTCAAAATACAGACGCAAATGTTTCTGAAAAATTACCACTTACATTTGTGTCGGTAGTGCTTGACACAAATGCATTCCAGGCTGCCACAAATTTGCAAGGTTCTTATGATGTTTTTGACCTAGAGATCGATTTTTTTCCTGATTTTTCGCAAACATATTTAGCACGTTAAAATAAGGCTTCACAAATGAAATTAAAATTTTAAGACAATGGGACAAATTAATTATGATATTTTAAACCGTCAAAAACTCAAAAACCTAAACAATGGAAGATATCTAACAGTTTTTTTATAGCATTCCGAAGATATCTCAGTTTCTTTTGATTTTTCAACCAAAACGTACAAAATTGCAGTTTTATTCTAAGTAAGCATGAGATAAATTTCAATCAACATTTTCACAGGCTAGTTTATAACATCATAAGAACCTTCACCTCAAAATTTAGGATTTTTTAAACGAGGGACGAATTAATTATGATTTTTCTTCCCCAATGATTATGAATTTTAAACAAAAATCATAATCAATTCGCTCCTCGTTTAAAAAGTCCCAATTTTCGTGGTGGATGTTCTTATAAACATTTAAATATGTCTACAAAATTGAGGAGTGAAATTTAACCCGTGAATATATGATTACTCTTAATAAAATTGCGATTTTGCACATTTTTGTCGAAAAATCAAAATAAATCGAGGCGTTGTTGGAATGCTGTGAAATTTTGCCAGATCCTTTCTATGTATATTTATAGAGTTCTCTAATGCCTAAATTTGACAAGTGCACTGAACCGTTTTCAAGTAATAAAGTAGTAAGTAAAATCGTCTTTACATAAATTGTTGTTTCAACTAGGCAACTAACTAAACTTATTAAAACAGTAAACAAAATCAATTAAAGTGGGGAATTTTGCAAGTTTGATTTGATTGCGCAAGCAATTGAGTTCAGTGCTGAAAATTAAAGAGTTGATTGCAGATTTTAGCGGCGAATTGGATTCTTCGAATCCCCTTTATTTCCTTGTTGGATTAATTCATACATTTATTAGTTTTGAGAATAAGAGTTCTATTTAAATGGCTAGTTTAGTGGGATCTAACGTCCCTCTAGATGTCATGTTGTTCCTCAATCATCCAAAAAATCATACGTGATATATGGTGTTCAATCCTACAGAGATTTGTACGTGGTTGGATAGTTATTAAGGAGGGGACTTACTCTCTCACAGGTAATTAAAGCATAAACATAGTAGAAATTTCTAAATTGTCATCTAAAGGGACCACTCTACATAGGAACCTTAGAATTTCATCACATACCCTTACTTGTCCTCAGTGGATTAAATGGATAGGCCTAACCTTATCTTACTAAGGGAGAAAGAAAAAGTTTATATGCAACGTTGAGAAAGTAGATCAGAATAACTTGTGTAGCCTATTTCTATGTTCAGTAAGAATCGTTAAGTATGTCTCACTCCCTAGAATTCGTGAAAGCAATTAAAAAAAAGACAAATTACTCCCTACAAGTTCATCTTAAAATCCTAATCAATAAGTGTTTAGTTACTCATGGTAACTAAAGACAAATTAAAAAAAATAAAATAAACATACTTTAAGAACAAAAGTTGCGGAGAGACTCCCTGTTGATGCTTTTAGCGCTTGCCTTCCTCTTGAACAACCAAGTTCTGAATGAGAAAAAGTGAATGAAAGCTCTTATATTTATAGGGAAGTTTCCAGCTGAGTTTGGGTTGAGAATCTGGGATTTTTCCACACACACAGAAAGAAAAAAAACGAGAAAACCCTGTTTTTACCTGGCCTCGTACGCATCCCGCGCCCGGGGTCATTTATGTTGAGTGTTGGAAACATGGGTTTTACCATGTGTTTTGCACACTCGGGGTGTGTGGGAGCACACCTGAGGCGCATTGCTTCAGCTCCCTATGCGATTTTGCCATTTTCTTCGTTCTTTTGTGTGCTTTGTTTCTTCAAATTGGTCTTGGGACTTGGGAAAGAGTTCCCTCAACTTGTAATTTATCCAGAGGCCTCTTGAATCTTCTTTCCATGTATTCCTAATTTTTCACGAGTCGTCGTTGTTTTACCGAATTACATGATTTTTTAGAATACTTACAAAACACCTAAGAATTGTTTGGTTTAGGGAAGAACTAGAATTACATTACTCGGTATGAAAATAATACAAAATATCCTTTAAAACGAGCAATTTCTCTAAAACTCCTCTGTATTAACTTAAATCACCGCTAAAATGAGTAAAAATGCTTAAAATAACGTAAGAAGATTGTGTTTCGTTGTTTTTTCTTTGCGAGTTTGTGGAAAAATCCTAGTTTTTCAGCTCAAACCCAATTGAAAACTTGCTTATAATTACAAGAGTTCTCATTCACAAATTCTCATTTAGAACTTGATGATTCAATAGAAAAACAAATGTTGGGAGCATCAAATGAGGGATCTATCTTCAACGTTTGTTCTTAGTGTATATTTTATTTCTTTTTTAATTTGTTTTTAGTCGGTCAGACCTTTTTTTGTATTTATCTCTCTCTAAATTATATCTTCAATTTATTTTGCCAAATGGAGAGGATCTTAACCCTATCAGTTTAGTCAAACCACCGATATTCATTCATAATATGATTATATGAACAATGTCCACCTTTCTTCTTTAGTAAGAAATCATTTGAACTTGGACATGCGCAAAACTACCAAATCTCCAACTCCATTTCGTCCAAATACCCTTGGAACATAATGGCAAATCTAATATAAAATATTTAAAGAAAATTTAACAAGTGCCCTTAAGGCAGTGTTTAAGCATTCAAAATTAGTAGATTTTACTTTAGAAATTGAGTAATTATGACTTTTATACACGTTTAACTTGTATATTCAAGACAAGCTTTCTTTTTGCGGGTTCCTTAAACAATGTCCTTAGGACACTCGTTAACAATTCCTAATATTTAATCTAACAACCTCAATCTTCCAACTCTCCGGTCCAATCAAACACTACTGTCAAAAGGTGAGGGATAACAAAAGGTTGAATGAAGGAATCTTTGAAACAACACATTAAACGCACTCATAAAAGAAAAACACTTGATCAGCTAATTAAGAAATAATATTTATATGGCTTAATTACACTTTTAACCCCCTAAGTTTACTAAAGTTGTGATTTTGGCCCCTTACAAAAAAATAACTCTTTCCAGGCCTCCTAAGTTTACTTTCTGTTGCAATTTTGGCCCCCCACGCCAATTTTGACTCAGTCAAAGGACACGTGGGCGCCATGGTGTAATTTTATTTTATTTCTATTTTCTTAATTATTTTTTTGCTTTTTGAAATTATTTTTATTTTATTTAATTTAAACAAATATTTTTGTAATTAAAAAAAATTGTTTTTTTAATTGCAAAAATAAAAAAAGTTTTTTTTAATTACAAAAATAAAATAATTTTTTATTTGTTTTTTTATTACAAATAAAAAATATATTAATTACATTTTTTTTGTTTTTTTATTACAAAAATTAAAAATATATTTTTTTAATTACAAAATAAAAAATATTAAAAAATACAAAAATAATTAAAAATTTACACATGTGGCGCCCACGTCAACGTTGACTGGGTCAAAATTGGCGTGGGGAGCCAAAATTGCAACAGAAAGTAAACTTAAGGGGCCTGAAAAAAGTTGTTTTTTTAGGGGACCAAAATCACAACTTTGGAAAACTTAGGAGGCCAAAAGTGTAATTAAGCCTATTTATATAACCATTATGAGATAATTTTAGAAATAATTTCATCTTTTATATTTTTATTGTGTTTTAATTTCTTTCTCCGTTGTTTTTGTCTAAAAAAAAAAAAAATATTGTCCAAAACATTTTCACAAAATACTGATACAAAAATCATCACTCTTGATAAAAGAGGCTGAAGCACAACTATTGGTTAATTTGAACAAGTCTCGAGCAGTAAATAACTCGTAAAAAAAAGAAAGAGGAAATAACTCAAGCAATAGTAATCATCAAACAGTAAAATATAAGCAAACAAAGGTGTGATTGATGTCCACTTGCAAGCCAACTTGCAAGGCCCTCCATCCTTTCCAACAACTCACAGTTGTGTTTGTGTCTTTCCATCAATCAACTAGCCATCTTGTAACAAAAATAAATCAACTAGCTTTTTTTTTTGAAAGAAATAAATCAACTAGCTATCTATAACAATAAAACGCATAGAAATTAAGAGAGAATATTAACAACTTGACATTGTTTGTCCAACTAGTTGAGATATCATATATCTTGTTGATACAAGATTGTAGTTTAGGGGGTTGATTCGTTCACCTAATAAATTTGTTTAAAAATGATGTCGTAATCCTTAAATATTAATATTATATGTGCATGGCTATCTTCAAGAAAACACTTTTTTAAATAAAAAAAATGTTTTATTAATTAGGTTTCAATTAATAAATATGTACTTGTCAACAAGAAAGTAATAAATATGTAAGTACGATTCATGGCCCAAAAGGATAAATAGAAGCTTCAATGCAGCTTGTAAATTGCTGTACACTACAGTATATAAAAAAAGGACCAACTTGTATATACCCGTGGCCACCGTCCACCGTCATGCACCGATCTCCACGCTCACAATCACAAGTTTTTTTTTTTTAACCAAGGCTTCCTAAAAAACAAAACAAAAAAGTTTTTACAAAGGCAAGTTTTTACAAAGATACTCCAACACGTATACAATTATGACAATATCAATCAAATACAATTTGAAATCAAGTGTGAGTGATTATATTTCACATTGATTAGAAATGGAGGAAAATTGGATATATAAGAGATGACGACCATAAATCTTTTGCCTTAAGGTTTTGGGTAAGAGTGTGGTGTGTAAGTCGCTTAGTGGTTCAGGATGTTTAGCCCATTGCCGCCCCCAGCACTTTTCTAACTCCTCAACAAACTGGTATTAGAGCCCTAGTTAGGCTCGATGGGGGAGTGGGAGCAGAGATCCTAATGTAGATCAGACTAGTGAAGTGGGTGAGTCACGCTTAAGGGGGAAATTGTTGGAAATCAAGTGTGAGTGATTATGTCTCACATCGACTAGAAATGAAGGAAATGTTTGATATATAAGAGAGGAGACATATATACTTGATGCCTTAAGATTTTGGGCGAAGATGTGGTGTCTAAGTCTTTTAGTGGTCCTGAACGTTTAGCCCATTGCCGCTCCAAAAACTACCCAACAAACTGGTATCAGAGCCCTGATTGGGCTCCATGGGAAAGTGGGAGTGAGTCCTAGTGTGGGTCAGACTAGTGATGTGGGTGAGTCACACTTGAGAGGGAGATTGTTGGAAATCAAGTGTGAGCTGATTATGTCCCCGTCGACAAAAGATGGAGGAAATGTTTGATATATAAGAGAAAGGACACATAATCCAACCTCATGACAATGTCTTGATATATGCAATAATTTTATCACAATCAAATTTCTCATGGAAACATCATCCATTTTCTTGCTAATCAAAATGCCCAAATTACCGCACACCATACAAGGATGGCCCTTAGTATACGGGTGGCAATGAGCATAGTCGGGATGTGCGGCAACCTAGAGCACCAATTTTTAGGAGCATCATGTTATTATTTTTATTTAGTAATGAGTATTATATAGATACATTTTGATGTAGAGGATCAGAGGAAAGTTTGGTCACAAGGCACAATTAATGTGACACTAGGTTTTCTTCCGCTCTCAAAATGAACAAAAGAACTTTAACACACACTCCCTAAGGTAAACTTATGCACATGTATGAATTTGATTTTTGGAATTGCCTCAAGAGTACTGTAGTGATCGAATTCTTCGTGAAATTGTTGGAGCAACTGACACTCCTTTAATTTTTGATATTGGTGTCTCCCAAAACACTAGAAGTATTTTATGATTGAAAGTCTAAGTGCAAGTATACACTGTCCAAATTATAGTTTAAAAAAATATCGATCCCACATGGACTGTCCCGTGTCCCTTTCACTCTTTTGGTGCTTAAGGTTTAACTCATATCAGATAAACATTTTCAACTCCTTACTTTGTCAGGGTAAGCAAGTTGTATCATTAGAAGTAAAACTTGTCAGGAATCACCTCTAATGATTTTACATTAAAAACAGTTTATCATAGTAAAACACGACACTACAACTTTATCTATCACAAGTAATTAATAAATCATAACCTCACCATGTCTAAACCACTCGAAGGGGTTTAACTCATGGTGAGCTGAACCATGGAAATGAAAATGAAGATGAAAATAAATGAAAACATAGAAAACTAAATTAATAGAATAGATAGAGTTGTCACAAGATTACAATCCTTGAATGAATAAAGTGAGCCAAAGCATCACCAAGTAATCTACTCCAAAAACTCTAGAATCTAGCTACCATACTCATTTATGATGGACGATGACATGAAAATGAGATCTTTAAAGCTTCTAACCCTAGTCGTATTAAATAAAAACTAAACACATCTTTAGAGATTTTTAGTTAAATAAAGTTTCGGTTTCAATGTAGTCACTAATTTCCCCTATAAAAAAATATAGTCACGAATTTGACAAAACAAATCGTTGGCAATTGGCATCCCACTATAATTTAAAAATATATATAGCTAAATTGACCATGCTTTGAGGGAGACCATCGCGATGGAAGTTTACAAATGGATACCACAAACATTGAAGTATATATACCAAGCAGCTTCTAAAAAACACGTGAAGTATATAGCTATTGGTTTATTTGCATATAGGCACAAACGTGAAGTATTAAGGATACTTTACTTTAACCACTAAAAAAACAATGTCAATTTTTTAGGAGAAAAAAAAAATGATTGGTGTGTTAATCTTCTAGACTGTTTTTTTTCTTTTGAAAGAAATGTAAAACTAATATTCTAGACAAATATATTGAGTTGTCTGAAAAACATGATATTATTCACAAAGAAAATTTGAAAAATGTGATAAATAAATTACATGATAATCTTATTTTTAATTGGTATTTAACTTAATTGTAATAATAATTTTTATTATATTTTATTAATTAATCTTTTTCAAAAACAAAATTAAAATTTTTCTAGGGACAAACTAATAAAAACTATCTCAATGTCCAAATTTTGGAAACCATTAAATCAATTTTTGGAAACCATTAGAATATAATAGAGTAAATCAGATATTTAAGAAAATCAGATATTTTAAATAAAATTTAATCATCAGATATTCTCCCGATACATGTTGGGACTTATCGATGCATAATATGTATCGGATGCCGGTATTTCATCAATTTTAAAGTATCGGGTACGGCAAGATTAAAGTACCCAATTATTTGTTTATTTTTGTGGGTACAGACCCAATTATTTGTTTTATCTCTTTACGCTATGATCAAAGTATAGAAATGTGTACGAACACCCATATATAAATGCAGATCTACTTTTTTTTTTTAACCAGCAAACAAGGTATTATACAATGCGCATCTCTAATTAAAAAACAAAATTAAAAAAAGGCATTGCTCTTGCTCTTGTAAAAAAAAAAAATGCTGTCCTTGATGTTGTTGTGTTTGCACAGCTCTTCATCCTAACCTTATATAAGACCAAAAATGAAATAAAGTATCTATATAAAGAATACAAGTTCACTATAGGATGCAATGCACTATGCCACTATGGTGTGGTATGGTATCTCATTTAATTTGGTGCAAATGGAAAAACCAGCAATCTATTATCAGAAACGCAGATATAAATTAATAAAGGCATAAGAAAAACAACAACTAGCACTACCACATTATTTAGTTACATAAATATCATCAAATGCATATCCATTATACATCATCATATCATATTCAAACTACATTTGCCATCAGAAAAAAAGCCCTACTGATCTAATCTACCCTTCCATAAATTCCCAATACAGGCTGGCATCTATGTCACGATAATGATCATAAGATCCATAACCCATATTGGAAACAAAAACACAACCCAAATTATTAAAAACAATAAAAAATAAAAATGAAAAATGAAAAACAAGTTGATTCATGATTATTGCTCAGAGTTGTTTCTGATAGTATTCTCAGCGATTTGACCCAACGACTGTAAATTACAACGTACAATAGTATCAACAAAAAAACACGTTTCCTCCTTCGTGTTACCTTGCGGTACATCAACGACGTATGATTCAATGACAAGTGTCCTATCTCCGTCGACAGAATGGAGCGTCGTCACCGACCGGTAGTTTCTCAGACGGTGGTCCCCACCAACAACACTGAAGCTGATGACGTGACGTTCGTCGTCAAGAATCTCCAGCCTTTCAGTGCTTGACTCAGCTGGAAGTCCTGAAACAACACGAACTTCACGGACGGCGCCGACGGTGATGTTTTCTCCGGTGATGACATGGCAGCTTTTGACGAAGTTTTTGTATCCTTGTGGATTTTCAAAGCGTCGAACTACAGGCCATACGGCGGAGATTGGGGCGGAGATGGTTTGTGTGGCGACGGAGCAGCACTGGTTTGGTCCAACCATGTGTGCGTGGTGAAGAGATAGCGTGTCTAGGACTAGAGTTCCTCCGTTGGAAGAAGAAAGAGATGGTGGAAATGGGATAACTAAACGACGCGCCGCCGTGGGTGGTGGTGTTTGTGGTTGTCTAGGGCAGTTTGCACCGTTTGCTATGGCTAAGTAGGTGGTTGCATCGGTTGTAGGGTTGAATCTCTCAAGCTGAAGAGAAAAACTTGATGGCATTTTTTTAAATACAAATTTAAAAAACAAAAAATAAAAATGAAATGAAAATATCTCTCTTTCTCTCTAATGAGAGCATGCGTGTTAATGATGTGTTGATGAAGAAGAAAATGAAGAAAGCTATATATGAAGTAAGAGAGGCAAAGGTGTTATGTGAGAAATATTTTTGTAGTACAAGTTGCAATATAGTTTTGGTGTAGTTAAGGTTTTTTTTCTTTTTCTTTTCTTCTTTGTTCTTTTT
>Ga0228710_1000942_pt1 | contig 41386 bp, 26 predicted proteins | sample MedpolnodulmetaG_FD_177995 | JGI IMG/M metagenome (GOLD analysis project Ga0228710, IMG submission 177995) | Root nodule microbial communities from Medicago polymorpha collected in Santa Monica, California, United States - pink nodules | ecosystem: Host-associated > Plants > Roots > Nodule... | reverse complement strand
CCCCATTTTGCTGTGGAGTTCTAGGAGAAGAGAATTCATGGATAATTCCATGTTTTTCACAAAATATTTCAAATGGCTCATTTTCAAATTCTCCTCCATGATCACTTCTGACTTTTAAAATTTTCAGCTCTTTTTCAGATTGGATTTGAATGCAGAATTTGCTAAACACATTATATGAGTCATCTTTAGATTTAAGAAACTTAACCCAACTCCATCTACTGTAATCATTAACTATAACCAATCCATACTTACTCCCATATATGGATGCGGTGCTAACTGGTCCAAATAAATCAATGTGGAGTAGTTCCAAGGGTCTGGAGGTAGAAACAATGTCTTTTGATTTGAAAGAAGTCTTAACAGTTTTTCCCTTCTGACATGCACCACAGAGTGCATATGAATGATAGTCAATGTCTGGTAAGCCTCTGACAAGTTGTAACTTACTAAGTTTAGAAATTAATCTCCAGTTAGCATGTCCCAACCTTCTGTGCCACAGTCAGTTCTGAAAATTTTATCTTGTAAACATTGTTTCTTCTCTTTCCTTTGAAGACTATGAATTGATCATGTGTGTTGATTACTGTGCAGTTGTTCTTAACAAACAAAACATCATAACCATTATCACAGAATTGACTAACGCTCAGTAGGTTATGTTTGAGTCCATCTACCAACCACACATTATTGATTGAGACAAGTTTGTGTCATAGTAGACAAGTCTTACGTACAACAGTAAAATTAAATACGGTTCAAGAAATAATTGAATAAAGACTTTAAATTAATTAAGATATCCAACAAACAAAATAGAGCTTCATCTTAGAACCCTAGCCTGAAAATATTTAGTTACTCATTGTAACTAAAGACAAATTACAAAAGAAATAAAACATACCCTGGAGACTTGGAGTGAGAAGAGAAACTCATCCCTTGAAGTTCCTAGTGCTTGCCTTCCTCTTTGAATCGCTTCGTTCTGAATGAGAAATTAGGAATGAGAGGAGTGATATTTATAGGGAGAGTTTCCACATAAAGTTGGGCTTAAAAACCTGACTTTTCCACATAAAAGTAGCAAAAAGCAATCATGGCCCGCATTTCCCATGCCCAGGGCGCATGGATGGGCACCCAAGTGTATTTTTGCCACACTTGGGGCGCCTGGCTCATACTCGAGGCGCCCAAGTGCAATTTTCTGCACACTTGGGAAGCTTAGCCCATACTTGGGGCGCATGGTCCATGCTTCGGGCGCCCCAGTTTATTTTATTGCGCGTAAATGTCTGTTTCTTCGTCTTTTAGGGTTTTTGCTTCCATATAAGATGTCTTGGGGCTTTGGAATAGAATTCATTTCTTTGTAATGTCTTCCAAGGCCTCTTGAATCTTCATTCATGATCTTCTCAAAGTCTTCACAAGTTTTCAGATGTTTTGGTTTGCCGATTTGCATGATTTTTTCGCAAATTACATCAAAACACCCTATAATTTCTATGTTTCAGAAAAGTAGAATTACATGACTCAAATATAGAAAACATTATAAATGTCGCGAAATTATAACCTTCTTAAATTGTTGTTTGTCCTCAGGTAACGAAAGAAAACAACTTTTATTCTTTGCATTTTTTTCAGGAAAAACATACATTTTAGAAGCGGTTGCTCAGATCATCATCTCGACCCATTTACAGACTTGACTTACTACTTTCTATCCAAGCGGGACAGGCTAAGAAAAGATAGCACATACTGCCAACCACACTCTTTTTCAGGATATACATATGTATCTCCTAAATTCATTAGGGCATGTCACAACATTAGCTCACTCCAGTCGTTACATGAATGTACTTTACTGTAAATTTGAAACAATTTTAAACACTCAGTCAAGATCATACTATATACACAGTGAGGCCTTTCAGGGTTGTAACGTGACTTAGGATAATGTGGGGTATATTTGGAAAAGTAGGCTAACAAAAGAACTTGGGGGTTAGATTATCAACCTAATGATTCCTACTAAATATTGCAGTATTACCAACCTTCCTTTCTTGAATCAAACAAGATGGGTACTAAGTGGAACTATTTATCTTTTCTTTTTCAAGATTGATACTTTTTTTTTAAGAGACCAATTTTTATTTTTTTTTATGTTTTTGGCTCTTGATTTTTTTTTCTTTTTTTTTTAGACCCATGGTAATCTACATTTTCTTTCATTTTTTTTTTTGCTTTTTGATAAATAAATTCTACTTGTACCCCACCCTAAACTTAAAACGTTGCTAATTCCAAATAGCAACCACAAACTTAGTTTCAAATCATACCAAATAATTAAAAATATTCTATCTAACTCCAAGAGAAATCAAATAGTTGATATTAAGGTTCAGAACTTGTGACATGATTCGTCGCTTAGTAACAACAAGACAAATTATTGCTGGATGATTAGTAACGATAAAAGAATGAAATTGCAGAAAATAAACTTATGGGTTGCCTCTCATTCAACGCGTGTTTTATGTTTCGAGCCTGACAGTTACATAAATATAAAACGGTGGATTGCGTGCCATCCAGCACTTGTTTCATGACCTTAGTTTGACAAAATTAGTAACTCAAATTCCACCAGAAGATGAACCATGAAAAGTATCTGGCTCAAATTCAGTTTGACTGAGTAGCTGCAACAGGGTCCTGTTCTGCCTTGCTTGATGTCGCCTTTCCATCAATTTGAATTCCCTAACCTAACTTTCATGCCTTGTTGCTAGTGTACACCTCCTAATGTTGTTGATACCCTAGCATTCCTCTATCACCCTCACATTGCTCTTTCAACACATAGCTCTCTCTTTATATCCTGTAACTTTCCTATTTCTTCCAAACTTGTGATTGCCGCGAGTGCTTCTCTTCTTTGATTATCAACTAAATTAATGGTGGTCTAATCTATCAGATTGTGGTTGAATTTTGTGTATTTGTATTTTGATCAATTTTGTTTTTAATTGTTGTATCATGTTCAAATGTGGTAGTGTTGGGGTTTTTGTTTATTTCTATCATTTATTTTCTCATTAGGATTGTTCCCATTGTTTTGGATGGTTCGTAACAATATTTTGTTTCAAGCTATTATTTTCACATTTTGTGCTCGAATAATTGTTTATTAAAATTTTGAATTATTAAAGAAATAGCTTGCCAACTATATATCACAAACAAAAGCATCAATATCAGGTTTCAATATCAAGTATTTTCCTCAGAAGTACAATTCCTAAGCTTTTAAACTTTTCAAATCCCTTTGAACTTGATGTTCAGCTTGACCATATTTTTCCTCCGAAGAAATAATAGCCTTAAAGTCTCCCATAATAAACCACCAAAGTGAAAATATTAGATAACTAATTCAACAATACAAATTTGATGTTCCAATGATGTAAATAATTAATACACATATTTTAACAATGAAACACATCTCATGCATGAAATTTTAAATAGTGAGTACCGTACTTTCATTATTACAATTGTTACATATTATCCCCTTTGTAGCAAAATCTTATGTACTTGAATTATTTATCCATCTCCACTTTAATCTTTACATTATCCAAGTTTGATTTCCCATCTAGCTGACGTGAAAGGTATCGATTAATGTAATCAGCCACTCTAATTGTTTTGAACAATGCAGGTCTTTCAGCTGTAACAAGGCTTGGTGTTGGACCTAGAACTCTGCTCATTTGAAGCCTATGAAATGTAGCAATGGATATCCTCTCCTTCTTTGAATTTACTGTTCCTCTATGCTCAATGCTTCGGTAAATTCCATTGGTTAATATCTGCCAAATCAAGGATTTAGAATATGGACAATAATTTTTTTTCTAAAAAACAAAAATATGAACAATAATATTAAAAGCTTTTATGACAACTCATGTATTTTTATATTTATTAGTTGATGCGACAACACATTATTGGATGCCTGGATAAAATGATTATACACTGACTTAGTTAGTATACTATTTAAATTCATTGTAAAATGACTTACATATCTAGTTTAGTATCATATGATACATGCCAATCATATCTCAATTAAATATAAAGTTGAACTCAATCATTATTAATACAAGCATGTATGGTATGCACTTAGGGCCGGACCTTGGGGTGTGCAAGAAGCTCAATGGAATTGAGCCTCCCCAAGGTATGGGTCTCAAAAAAAAATTTATAGCCCAATGGTACTACTAAGTACTACCCTACTAAAAAAATTATAGGGTGGTTTCAGATTCCTCATGTATACGGTAGTGATTTTCACCCTTAGGTGTATCACATATATATGACACCTTGTATTTATCTTTTAAAAAATTTAAATAGAACATTGTTCTTTTAAAAAAAAAATACGTTTTTATTTTATTACGAGTCTTTTTTTACTTACAGAACTGAGCCTCCAAATTCGTAGGATGGGCCATGTATGCACTCTTTGACACACACTTCATATATATACTCCATTTCATTGGTCAAATTCATATGGGTCCTATCAAAATTATATATGACACTAATGCAAATGCAGTAAACAATCACGTATCCCCCAAACTTGCAATTTTTGTAAAAAAATTCCTTGAATTTTGCGAAATTTCAAAATCCCCATCGCTATTTTAAAAATGAATCCCAACTTAAATCTTGATTTAATATGAGAATCCCAATTTAGTATAATGAATTCCAGTTCACTATAATGAATCATAACCACAATGTAGTATCAAGTATGTCTAACCAACTTTTTTGTCATTTTTGTTTAAATAGTCACTTTTCTTTTGTTATTTGACTTGTTACTAGAGTCTTCAACCATTTTGAGGTTACTAAATTGTGTTTAACCTTTTCTCCATGACACTTTATTTTTAATTTCATAAATGGATTTTGACTAATGAAATGAATTTCAATTTGTTAACTATGTCATGATCAATTTTATGTCTGTCTATTACCTCCAACATGTCTCCAATGTTGATGACAAAAGCATCAGGGAGGGGTTGAACAGAAATCCACCGTCCATCTTTTCTTATTTGGAGGCCTTCTACGTCGTTGGCTTGTAGAAGGATGGTTAAGGCACCCATATCAGAATGAGGACTTACTCCAATTACATGCTCCGGTTGGGGACATGGAGGATAGTAATTCATCCTCATTCCTTGATGAATTGCATCTTCAAAGAATTCTACTAGTTCGTTGCTTTTGACCTTTAGAGCTTTCTCCATACGACCAATTATTGTGAAAGCTAGTTTTTTTAGTTCTAAACAATAAGTCTCTAGATGATCTCTACAATGAAACAACAAAATTTGTTTTAATTACCAACATAATTGATTAATTATTCAATATATAAATGGGGTAATAGTCATTTTGGTTCTTAAATATATAACAAGTAATCACAGTAGTCCCTCAATGTATCAAAACTCTAAAATAATACTTGATTGTGCATTTCGTTGGTCAAAATAATCTACAACATAAAAATAATGCCACAACATTGACATTAACTTTTTTTCTATATAATGACTGATATGACAGTTAGTAGGTATTTATAAGGATTGATATGACAATAACTAAGTATATTGAAGGACTAGTACAACAATATGAACAAAATATTTTAATGTATGAGACTATTTTGACTAATATAATGCACAATTAGGGACTATTTTTAAATTTCGATACATTAAGCGATTATTATGACTATTTGTTACACAATAAGTCACCAAAATAACTATTACCATGTATAAATTGATTAACTGCGAAAACCTGAATGGTTTAGGAATGCTGGGAATTAGATGTGGATGCCTTGAGTCCAATGGCAAAGTATTAATATAGAACATGTCTTGCCATTCTAACTTTTGTTCATCAGATGCAACAAATAACTGACCAAATCCCTGCATATCATTTGGTGTTTGCCAATATTTCTTCTTCTCTTCCATTGGAAGGTTAAAGAATTGTTCAACACCATTCTTCATATTTTCAATCAGTGAAGTGTTAACTCCATGATTAATCATCTGCAATTAATTTTAAAGTTAATTTTTTTAGTTGACAAGGGCAGACAAATATCCGAACTATCTCCTAATGTACACAGTTTCATTTTTCCTTAATATTCTCTAAAAATAATTGCATAGAAGTAATTAAATGAAGGGGTGGCAAAATGATGGATTATAATTTAAATTGTAAATGGATTAAAATAGTTGATTTCAATAACAATCCATAAAGACAAAGCTAGCTAGTAGTTAACCTCTAATTTAGGATTAATTATAATTTTGATTCTTTAAGTTATATTTAAGTTTACTTATGATCCATTGATTTTTCTTCGTTCAGTTTTGCTCTCATAAGTTATAAAGGTTAGACAGCTTGATGTCTTAAGTTTTTTCATTTTATTTTGATCACAGGATGTTTCAAGTTTATCAAATTTATTTTTAGGAATAACATTCCTTAAAATATAAAGATGAAAATTTTATTCCTAGGTATTTAGAAAAAATATATTTGGTTAACTTTATAATGTTCCTAGGAACCATAAAAATATGGATTATAATAGGCATACATATGAATTTATTTTCATCTCCATGGGAACTTTATTCTCACCCTTTTCTTTAGAAATTTTTTTCATTCCCAGGAACATTTTATACCCGGGAATAAAATTTAGTAAACTTGTAACAAACATAGACATATATATTTCTATTATTTAATTATCAGGAATCAACAAATATAACATGAAACAAACACACTGTTAAGTTTAAAAATACATACACTTTAGTTGTTAAGTTACAAATATTAGAAATTTGATCTTCAAGTTCAGGGAGGCTTGTAATTAATTAAGGAACCAAAGTATCAAGCATTTGTACTTTAATGATCAATATGTAAAATGTGTGTTATTTAAGGGATCACGTTGGAACGAAAGAAATTAAAGGACGAAAACGTCTAATATTTGTAACCGAAAATGATCAATATGTAAAATGTTTGTTATTTAAGGGATCCCGTTGAAACGAAAGAAATTAAAGGATGAAAACGTCTAATATTTGTAACCGAGAAGACCAAAATAGAACCAAAAAATATACTTAATCTATCTGAGACAAAAATAAAACCTAAAAATAACTTAAATGATCAAAAATGTAACTGTGCCTTTATTTTAAATCTTAATTATTGGTTTTATTTTGAACCTGTAAAATATATAATAAAGTAAATAACGAGTATAAGAATAAGCCAAATAAACCTGAAAGAAACCCCATTCTCTGCAGGCATGGTCGAAATTTTCTAGCTCAATTGTATCATTAGACAACAATTTATGCAGGTCGATTACTGGAACTTGTGGTAAAGAAGTTGTGTTACATACAACAACAAGGTCTTGATTCGGTTGAAGATATTGTTCTGGAACTTTGGTGATGGGTTGTTTTACTAACTCTTGAACAGAAGGAACCAGGAGAGAAGTTCCATGCATTGCCATTTGATGAACACTATCCTATGAGTCCAATGTTTTTGCCTTTGATGTATTTGGTGATTAATACTTTCAAACATTGGTATAAAATATATTGAAAGTTTTGCAAAAGTAGGACTTAGTGGGAGTGGCAAACACTCTTATAAAATAATATGGAGGAAAGGAAAATCGAGAGACAACATTTGGTGGGTTGGGTGGTAGTAATAACCCCAAGACAAAGTGAAGAGGGAAACATCACCAAACATTTATTAATTAATAAAAAAAAGGACAAAAAAGATGAATGCATTCTTCTTATTTTTCTTATCATTACTTTATAAATGGTAAAGAACACTTGTAACAAATACAAACTTTTTCACATAAAGATTATTTTGTCTTGCAAACATTGTCTCATCGTATAAGTATTAATCTCTCATTACAAAGAATTTTGTTCAATTTATGTTATTAATAAATAACACTTTTTTAATGTTGTTCGTGTTGTAATTATGTTACAGAGGGTCTTTTTCCAACTATCTTAAGAAGTGATAGATATGAAAATCATGAAGAATAAATTCATCTTCTATCAAGAACTACGCCACATTGTATTTTTTTTAACGACAAATATATTTATACTATATATAGAAAACAACATCTTTTAGCACTGAATTTTTCTCTTTTCAAAAATACCCTTAATTTTCAATACAAATAACACATGTAACAAATAGATAAGAATAAATTTAAATATTAAAACAAATATATATATATATATGTTCTTTTTTTTCCCCTTTATCATTTAAAAAGTGTAACAAACTAGATGAGTATATTTATACTTACTTTTTTCATTGTCTCAATTATGCCCTTAAACAACTTTTTCTATAATAAATATCGTTGTTGATGTTATTAAAAATATAGATTACATTTTTTTGTTATATTGTTGGTGTCATTGAAATATATAATCATGATTAATTTAGTTTGTTATAAGTTAAAAACTAAGCAAATTCTCCATGTGACTGATATGGCATGTCATATCATGTAGCAGTGTCACGTAGATAGCCAACTCTCACGTACGTATGGAAAAAACATAAAAAAAAAACTTACAAAAGACAAGTTGCTTAACATTTAAAGATTTCAAGAAAGATTGTTTGCCTTTTTCCGAATTTCAAAGGTATTTGTTTATTTACTCTATAACTAAAGGACTCCATTTATATACCATAAAGACATGAATGTCACATTGATCAATACAAGTGTGACACATGTGTCAATTCAACTATTTTTTCCAACCTTAAAAAAATTGCTAGAGTAAATTACACTCCCCTCCTTTAAAAGATGTTTGAATTACACTTCCCTCCCCTCTTATTCAAAACATATTATAAAACTTTTCACCCATCTCCCCTAGGAGAAGCTTGAATTACATTCTCCTCATCTCTTATCTTAAAATCTACACTTTACTCCCTCAATATTTTTTTTATTTCTAATATTCTAGCAAAAAAATAATAATCAAACACCCTTTGAAAAAAATAATATTGCGGGTCTATTTTAATATAATAAAAAATCGAATACATATTTTCCGCTATTTTTTATTTACAATTTCATTAACATGTAGTTTTAAACCCTATTATAAAATATGAAACAACCAAAAATAAAATTAAAATATGTGAAAAATTATTAAAGACAATAAAGCATGTTATTTAAAAGTTAATTTTGTACTCTAAATTATAAAATCAATAGCAAAATATTTAAATTTAATTATCATTGACATTTAAATTATAAAGAAATGAATTAAATTTTCTTAAACGATGGTTTAAAATTAATATATATCATAAAAATATTTATTTATGTTAAAATAGATTAAAGTATAGTGCATATTTAATTATTAAGGGATGATATTGTAATTCAAACATCTTATAAGAGAGATGAATATAAATTTTACTTTTCAAGGAAGAAATTGTATATTTTAACATAAGAGAGAAGTTGAGTGCAATTCAAATATCTTTGAGAGGATGAAAATGTAATTTACTCAAATTTCTATTTTTACTCTCTCTCCCGCATCTTTTTGTGTTTAAATAGTTTTTTTTAGTTGTATCACAATTGAATTAATCGTTCTCATCACATTGTTCTTGGGTAGAAATGCACCTAACACTTGTCATTTTCAAACAACGAATAAGAGTGTGACACATAATTAACTTTAAAAAAAAGTAAAATAAATTTACTAAAAATCAGAGTCCTCTTTTCTCTTTCTTCCACCGCTGTTTCTCTCTCTTCAACCAGTGTTTTCGGCTCAAGATCATTGTCCACATAAGCATTATTCTGTATTGTTGCTATAATTTACTTTAGCCATTACTTACTTATAAATTTATTTATTTGTTCTAAATTTTAGTTTTTTGTTTTATTTCTTTAACCTCGTTTATCTTAAAAAAACATCAGTATTTTTATTTTCTCTTTTGAATGGCAAGATAACATAATAGTATTTTCAAATTAAAAAACTAGATGGGTTATCAGGCTGCATTAACAAGATGAATTTGCCTTAGAAGCATGGTAGATCCGAAGGAAAAATAGCAGTATTGTTGGGGAACATATATGCCAGAAAAAATGGATGATGGGAGAGAGAAGGAACGGTTTTTCATTTTTTTATTAAACAATTATTTTTCAATTTTTAATGATGTGTCTGTTTTAATTATGTGTCACACTCTTATTCGTTGTTTGTAAATGGCAAGTGTTAAGTGCGTTTCTACCGAAGAATTTCTCCTCAGACGAGTGCAATCCATAAATAACTGTTTTTTTTTTACTTAAAAAAAAAGACACGTATTTTTACTTTGTTAATTCTATAAATAAATAAATCAGCAATTGAATTACATCGCATCCAAATCGCGATTCATCATGGTGAATGCAACTAAGGGCGTCTTTATTTCCTGGTTTGTTCATTGCTTTTCTTTTCAATTTAAACCTTCAATTGTTGGAATCGAATCTCTACAATACTTTTTTAATACCTTTTTTTCCATTCATTCTTTGAGTTTTGTTGATTGTGCAGTGACATACCAATGGCTCAATTTATCATTAAAATGAATGCTTCACTCCCTTCATCTGACAAATTCATAATACATATATTGGATAGTACTCACATGTTTGTTCAACCTCATGTCGAGCAAATGATTCGAAGTCAAATTGCAAAGTTTCGAGACGACAACACATATGTCAAACCTTCTTGATTCATTTATTAGTTTTTAATTATGTTTATGTTCTATTATATGTATGAAAACACTCTTCCGTTAATGTGGAGAGTGATTCACCATTTGAAAAGTTCTATGGACACATAATACAGCTATTTTGATTAAATTCACGAGGAATTGGTGCTTTATATACAGCCATTATGATTAATTTTTCAGACTCGACTTGATTGAAAACTATAGTATTCATATAAGACACTCCTCAAATTAGGCTTTCCGGTGTCGGACACATGTTGTGTCCAACACTAAATTACACTAAATTATGTGATTTTTTAAAATTATTAGCATGTCAGTATGTCATTATCCATGTTGTGTCTGGTTTCCGTATCTGTACTTCATGTTTACAAAGTGAATTATGTCTAGAAAGTTGACAACACTCCTAAACAGCTTGTGGGCAAAAGTTAGTTCCTATCTATAGAGTCCTTTACATGAAATTTTGTTTTCTCTCTCATTTCAAACTTTAAGCTATTTTTTGTTATGATAATTTTAGTTTTTCTATACTGGGGTGGTGCAACCAAAAGCTGGATAGAATAAGAAAAGAATGTGTAGTATCGCCTGATAAAAAAGTCTATACTAAATCTGATTTCTATCTTCTATTGATATAACTTAGTAGCATATAGAAAAATTTAACATGCTTGGTATATAACATTTTGTCTTTCCTATTTTAATTATCTAAACCAAGTAAAGATTATTGCTTTATACATGTTTTATTATTTATGATGTATTTTTTCCAAGTAAAGATTATTACTTGGTAGTGATTAGGCTTGATTGTTTGACCCCTTGATTAAGAGGTGTCTTAAAATCATTGCGAATTAGTTGATATAGGACCACACTTTTGTTATGTCTGATGTCATTTTCAGCTATTATGATTGTTTTCTCAGACTAGACTTGATTGTAATTTGTAATTGACTATTTAAAATGCTGTTGTGTACATTGATGATACCTAGAAAGTGAATCATGTCTTGAAAATTTACAGCACCCTTTAGCAGGTTGTGGTGACTTACTTTAAAGGTTTTGGAAAGAAATAGAAAGTCAAAAGTTTATAGAGTTTTTTTTTTTTTTTTTTTAAGGAAAAATTTTATAGAGAATTGTTGGTAAAGTTTATATTAAAAACTGTTCCTATCTTTTGTTATCATATATATTTAAGGCATTTAAAATGAAAAGTATTTTCAACAATCTACGATATAATTTATAAACACATGAATCCCCTTCCATTCACAAATACACATGGCTTATTTCAGTCTCATTTATCATTGATGCTAGGTTGATTCAAATGTTTATTCCAATCAAATGACACAACTATGCTCGAAGTTTATATGGATGATATGATCGTAAAATCCGAACAAGAGGTTGATCATGTCATCCATCTTAAAAAAGTCTTCGAGCAAACTCAAAAATATAATATGAGACTCAACCCCAAAAAATGTACTTTCGTAGTTTGAGCAAGGAAGTTCTTAGATTTTTACCGAATAGAACGAGGGATAGAGGCAAACTCAGACGAATGTTGAGTACCCAACTTACACTTCCAAAAAATGCATACAAACGTTGAACGGAATGTTGACTACTCTCTCACGATGCATGGCAAAGTATGCTCAACACACTCTCATTCACAATTGATAATTTAGAACAAAGAGGTTCAAGAGAAAGACAATCACTAGAAGCTTCAAAGAAGGAGTCTCTCCCCCTCATCCCTAGTCTCTATGGTATGTTTTATTTCTTTTGTACTTTGTCTTTAGTTACAATGAGTAACTAAACTCTATTGGGTGTGTTCTAAGATGAACCTCTATTTTATTTGTTGGATCTATTTAATTAAAGTCTTTTTATTCAGCTATTTTATGAGTCATATTTAATTTTACTATACTTAATACTTGATGCTTTCACCCGAACTAGGGCATACCTCAGATAACGGTAACTAATCACTCTAATTATGGAGGTGAAATATCTAATATAACAATGAATACTTACTCGAATTAGGAAGTACCTAAGATAACGGTTGAGAATCGACCCGAATCAGTGAAATTGAAATTCCTAAGAAAACAATGAATGAATTTAGAATTAGGCAAATAGTTGCTAACCTAATCCACCTACCACATTAATTTTACCATTAGTGGCAGAGGAAACATGTGAGTGAGTTGGTGAACTTCTAAGATTCATAGATGAGAGAATGTTTAGGATAAATTTAGAAACTCTAATTTAAGTATATGTTTCAATTACCTCTGAGAGAGTAAGACCCCACACTATAAGCTAGTACCTGTGTACATAATCATGTTAGGATTTAAGACCCTACGACCCGTATAGCGCCTTAACTCACGTGTGAATATGGTGCAACTCAAGAACTGGAGGGGATAAAACCCCACAAACTTTTCAACTCGGATAGGTACTATTTAACCGATCTCTGAATAATTTGAGTGATATTTAATTCCAACAAATAGATCAAGAAGATTCAAAGAATCCTAACTACCGCTAACATTCTGCATTTAAAAACATGTTACTTCTAAACTTTCACTTTGAGCAAACCTATCAAATTGCACAAACTCCCCCCATTTACTTTATTTAATTGTTTTATCTATTTTTATTTTGTGTTTTAAATAAGCAACGCGAATTGCCTAGTTGGAATGACAATCCTTAGGATATGATACTATACTTATCACTTTATTAATTGATAATGATTTAATACACTTGCCTAAATTGTCTACCAGTGAGCCAGTTGTTTTGAGAAAAAAATATTCTTGAAAATTTTCATTCAAAAATATGAAAGTTACATATGTGTTGGGTTAAAAGCATTGATAAAGTTACACATAAGTAGGTTTAAAATTATTAAGCTTAAATACGGGTACAGGTGCAGATACAATACGATACGGATACGAGAAATTTTTTAAATTTGGGATACAATACGGCTAAGATACGTCAACAAATTTTTTATACTAAAACTTATATATGTGTAAAATACTTGAAGAAAAGAAACATTTATTACCCTTCATCATTATATGTATGTAAAGTTTTCTTATAAACCATATTATATTTTCATTTGTTGAGATATCAAGAAGAGCGTTCAACATAAATTTTATCCAATGTTAATTAATTGAATCACCTCTCTCTCATTACCTTCATCCATAAGAAGTATAATTTTAAGTGGTTCATCGAGAAACAATCATAATGATGCATATCTAAAATTGAATCATATACATCTCTACTGAATTTCTACAATATTGTACTTTTTTGCCCTTCTCTTTTCTAGGATACGTATTTGTGAAATATCATATAAATATCCTTGTGTATATATGTAGTATCCAATAACATATTTTTAAAAAATTAAAATAATTAATTCTGATACTTCGTGGGTACATATCTGCGAGTATCCGTGGAGTATCGGTATCCGATATAGGTACGGCTCCGTTTTGGAGTATCCGGGTTTCGTAGGTTTAAAAAAAGCATTGATAAAAAAAATGATGATTGAAAACTTTTAAAAAACTACTCAATGAAAATTTTTGTCTGCAAGTAACCCCGAAAGTGGTGTAGGATTTGCGGTGGCGGACCTACCATAGGGCATTGTGTGCTATAGTCAGACCAGATTATTGCCTGTTTTTTTATTTTTTGGGTCATGTTAACTTGTGCCTTTAGGGCACATGTTAAGCATTAATGTCATTCAATTAGTGGTAATAATTTGTCGAAAAAAAATTAATATTAAACATTTTGAACAATAAATTAACACAATTTCCAATACATAATTTCTATTGGTGAAATTCTTAACATGTGCCCGGCACAAGTTAAGTTTCCCTTAATTTTTTAAATGAAACGAGACGAGACAACGTACGCGTCTCCCTCTTCTCCCCTCCATTTCACTCTCTCACGTGTCTCTCAACTGAGTTCATTACCACCTTTTCTTCTCACTCTCTTGCTAATTGAAATCGACTCAACTCTCTCTCTCAGTTGTCACTCATTTTAAGGTAAGCTAGTTTTAAGGTTTCAAAATTGGTAATTGGAAATGGAATTTGGGTATTTTAGAAACTGAAATTTGAGAATTTTATAAACGAATTTGGGAATTTTATGTAATAATTGAATATTATATAGCTACGTTGCAAGGTCCCTCTTTCAACTATTGCCGGATTTCATGTTCAATTAAAGCTTGAACTTTTGGCATAGTGAATTTTTAATCAGCAACATGGTTAATGGTTTTCATTATAAATGTATAATTTAGTTCATAGTTTATTTGGAATTTTAGCCACAGATGAAGCACGAACACTCCTTAGATTAAACATGTTCCAGTGTCGCGTGTCCAACACCTATAATTACACTGAATTATGTGACTTTCTCAAATTATTAGCGGTGTCAGCTTGTCAGTGTCTGTGTCCGTATCCGTGATTAATAGAGCCACACCAATATCAATTGTCTAGATAATCATTGCTTTTAAAAATAAAACTCCTGATAATTATTATGTTCCAAAGAATAATATTCCTAAGATTGTGATTCAGAAACAAGTAAGAGTGGCACTGATCTGATCTCTAACTAGCCGGAATAATCGCGATAACAGCCGCTTGAAAAGGAATTGCGTCGCAGCAGAGCTTCTCACGGACTCCATTCACAAACTTGTCTTTCTTTCCACACATCATCCATCATGGTCAATGCAACTAAAGGCGTCTTCATTTCCTGGTTCGTAATTGTAAACACTCTCTTTTTTCCTTTCATTTCTTCATATGCATTCTTAATCCAATTCATTTCAAAAATTAGTTAGTAATTTCTCAAATAACCCTGAATGTGGTGTAGGCTTGTCACCTCAGCATGTGCTCCTCTATAAGTCTTATGTTCAAATACTCTTGGTGTTAACCATTCTTGTGTTTGGTCAGTTCATACATGAACTGGGATTGGTCTCCAATCCTTGGACCGGGTACTAAGTTTTCAATTAAAATAAAAAATTGTCCTCAAATGTGTAAAGGACAATACCAAGGACCTACTAATCTGAGGGGTCCAATCTCACCGTCCACTTGCGGGGCCCATTTAAAGTTAGAGCTATGGACGAGCCATCGAAATTGGCAACCGGGGAATCGAACACGAGACCTTGAGAGAAGCACACCCCAAGGTCCAAACTGTTATCACTTAGTTAACCTAAATTACAACAATATTCTTGACTGTGTCTCTCATTAGTTGGTATGATCTTGAATGTTATTCTTTACAGTTAGTTTGGTCTAAAATATAGCTTTCATTAGTCAGTTTGGTCCATCAAATTACCAACAGAAGATGCGCTCAATTATTTTTTACAGTTAATTTGGTCTTCAATATACCTTCCATCTATGAAGCACAAACATTTCTCGGATTAGACGTGTCCTGGTGTCGGACACGCGACACAACACCGACACTTGTAATTACACTAAATTATGTGATTTTTTCAAATTATTAGCTGTGTCTGTGTCGTGTCCGGTGTCCGTGTCCCTATCAGTGGTAGTAGGCATCATGCTATTTTTTTTTTTTTGTTCTTTATACTTTGTATTCCTTTTGTTGGTTGTGCAGTGATATACCAATGGCTCAATATATCATCAATATGAATGCTTCACTGTCCACATCTGACAAATTCATAATACATATATTGGATACTACTCACATGTTTGTTCAACCCCATGTTGAGCAAATGATTCGAAGTCAAATTGCAAAGTTTCGAGAGGACAACACATATGTCAAACCTTCTTGATTCCATTCCATCTCAAGACTATATGTTTCTTGTATCTTCTGAATTTCATCTTTGGAATACATGTGATATTAGTTGTTTATTGTGTTTCCGTTCTATTATATGTATGAATACACTCTTCCATTGATGTTGAGACTGATTCGCCCTTGGAAAAGTTCTATAGACACATAATACAGCTATTTTGATTAAATTGACGAGGAACTGGTGCTTTGCTTTATTAACATGGTCAAGTTGCTAAATAAGCATCATATTTTGCCAATTTTTGCAAGCCATAAAATTTGGTCGACTGTGTAGTGTGACACTAAGTATAATGTATTGAAATTGATCCTACTAAATCATGTAGGCCCCGTATAAAATTAATGGGGCCCATTTGAATTTCAACCAATTAGAGTGTGTGTGTTGAGAAGAGTGTGTTACTAGCAGAATTGATTTACTATAAGGAGTGTTATCCACACACTCTCTAACACATTGTTCTCAACACACGTTCAAATGTTGTTAGATTTTATTGTCATAAATTGTGTTCTTTCACTGTGTGTACATTGTAATGTGTATGTACAGTTGAAGTTGAGGAAAAGGGTACAAGTTATTTTGGTGGAATCGTAGACTTAACACATATATAGAGCAGTTAATGTCAACTTTCTCTTCTGATAGCTCTAATTCTTTAATAGATTATTAAAAATAAAGCCTTTCTGTTATTTAATTTTTAGAAGTATGCAAGTTGACAGCATCTTTGTTTATCATGAGTGAATATACTTCAATTCATTGAACAGTGATTCTATGGTGCGTTGTACCTTATACAAGATGCTATTGCCATTTTGTATCACTTCCTTTTTGTGTTAAATCTGTCACTGTGAAGTTGTGTTGCTTGTCAAGAGACTCAAGACTGTCTCAGGCATTTCCTGGCAGAAGGAGATGAAATGGTAGGGGAATGTAAATAGAGAAGTTTTGGTAGTTAAAACGATTGTAAACAGAGACTAACTAATTAAAAAGTGTCTTCTAGAATTCTAGTTATATGCATTTCAGCTATTATGGTTAATTTCTTAGAGCCGACTTGTTTGTAAACTACTGTTCAACATGGTGTTGTGTTCATAGAAGATACTTACAAAGTGAATCATGTCCGGAAAATTGACAACATGCTTTAAAAACTTGTCAGCAAGAGTAATTCGCCTCTCTATATAATTTCCTTTACATGAAATTTTGTTTTCTCTGTCATTCCAAATTTTAAACTATTTATTATTATGATTGTTTTATTCTTTCTATGCTGGTGTGCATCCAAATGCTGGACAGAAATAGAATAAAGAATTATTGTGTAATATTGTCTTCTAAATGGTCTTTACCATATATGATTTCTATCTTCTATTGATATAAGTTAGTTTGTTAACTGTATATAGAAAAATTTCACATGCTTGGTAGTTGGTATACAATAATTTCACTTTGCTCTTTTAATTATCTATGCCAAATAAAGATTACTGGTTTATGATACTTTATCATTTATTTTTGCTCTGCTATTTATAGGGCTGATATTTGTCATTTGATTACAATGTGAATAGTGATTGATTAAGCTTGTTTATTGACACCTTGATTATAAAGATGTCTTAAAGTCTGTGAGTTTACTGATATAGGATTTTAGTTGCCCCTTTGATTGTAAGTTACTGTTTAATATGGTGTTGTGTTCATAGAAGATACTTACAAAGTGAATCTAGCAGCTTGGGGTGACTTATAAAGGTTTTGGAACGAAAAAAGAAAGCCAAAAGTTTATTACAATGGATAACTTTTGTTTTTCGCTGGAGTACATAGCTATAACACCATCAGCTGAATATTTAAATCTTCAAGGGCATGGTGTTTTATGTGTTTCATTCCGTCCTTTACATTTAGGTTAGAGGAACACTATATGTGACTGTATATATGATGCATCCTGGATTTCAAATGGGATCCATACCTCGTTTGCCATTAGACAATCCCTAGGAAGCATCTTTCGTTTTATATAAGGTCGCATGCACGTTTTTTTTCCTTTACAATTATATTGATCATTTACTTTGCTTATACTGGCTTGAAGTTTAGATTATAATTGTCTCTTTTTTTGAAAGTCAAAGGCTATTCCTCATATTTTTATTACAAGGATATTATATTGGTTAATACTTTGTTTTCTACCTAAGATGTGCATCTCTTACTTTCAAAAACCTACTTTAAAGCTGTTCAAAAGGAGGCCTCGGCCTCAGAGGAAAGATTTGGCAATGATACTGGGTTGACCATGATTTATTTGGTACTGTAATTGATGACAAAATGTTGATCACAGGACTGACCGTTGCATATTCTCGTGCTAAAATATTATCAGGTATGTACGTATATCATACTTTATTCACATCAGACTCATTCTATTATTTCATTAAAAACTACATAGGTTTAAAAATGACTTTTATACACAAAAGTAATTAATTGCCAAGCCTGTGACAATCTGTCAGATCCTGTAATCAAGCAATTTGATTAGATTTTTGGTAGACTAGTAACCAATGTGTAGATAGGTCCATACCATAGTCATTCAGCAAATTTGTTGAAGAACTAAAACCTATCTTGAGGTCATGATACACTAAGCAGCACAGAGGAACTGCAAATAATACCAACAATGCTATGAGACATTGTAATGTACCAGAGTGCATCCAATTTTACATATCCAATAAAACAATTTGCTAGATAAGCCAAATTATGTCCTCATGTACACAGTAGTTAGAATTCAGGTCATATTTTTGTCAATTATGTCACGAAAATTTGTATATTTGTGCATAACTGTTTACAAAAAGTTATATTTCCAAGTCAAGCTTACATATAAAACGTCAAGTCATTAGATAAGTCTTAATCGACTTGGAACTCAGAATTCAAAATACACAAATTAGAAACCAAAGTAGGGTTGTTTGTAGAAAATATAGCTAGGAGCAGAATTTGATCTAGAGATTTAACACACAATATTGAATGTATTTCGGTTCAGTTTTCATATTTACGTTGGCCTAATAGTTAGAATCCACAAGAATGAATACTTGAATGTATTTCAGTTCTTTCTTACAATCGTCTTGAATACAAATTTGAGATTTTAGCTTCTTTCTAGATTCAACTTAAGTTTAAGTCGTGTGGTTTCCTCTATTAGGCGAGCTTCTTCTCAAGGTTTTGATTTTATTTCTTGTCAACTAGCTTACCTCTAAATACATCAAGATTATGTTTGTATAAGTATTTCCACGACTTGGTTCATGTCCCAATTCCACATTATGTGAGAAGCAACTACTTGTTTTTGGTTAGACATGTGTTCACCTGCCTCTTGGAAACAAAAAGTATGCTAGGATTATTCAGTTTGGATGTTTGTTTTTAATGGAAGGTTCAAGTGTGGTGTGTGTCAAAGCTGGAATATAACATTTATTTTGTATATAATTGAGTTTTTTATTCAGCCGTGCAGGAAGTAGTTTTTCCTATTTGCTAAAGTTAGTTCATTTAGTGAATTATATAATGTTGGTGTTTGACAATTAGCTCATCTGTTGAAAGAACCATTCCATTGTTACCCAAAACACACTTTTCAATTTTACATATTGTTAAAAATGCCAAGGACATGGTTAATGATGATGTTTCTCTTTGTGGTTAAGGATATGGTTCAGTTTTTAACAAAGACGCATTTAATTTTTGGAGGATTTCAGTTTTAAATTAAGGTAATTTCCTACCCTATGCATCAACATAAAAGATAAGGTTTTGTGTCCCTTGACATGTATGTTGGAAAAGTTTGATTTTTTCATCAAAATCTTAAAAAACAATACACTTTTGCAATGAAATTGCGTATGATTTGAGTGTTTTTCCATAATTTTTCTAATTGAACATTTAGGAAGGCATCTTTATCCAATTTCTCTTGAGAAATATCTAATAATCTTTGAATGCTTTTAGCATATTTTGTTAAATTTGAAAAGTGTTACTTATATATATGTGAAATGGACAAAAGGAAGCTGCATCGGTTTATTTCTTAACATGAGATTCCATTGTTTTAATTTATATCTTTGACATACATCTGTATTATTATTTGGTCAAAACCTCTATCCTATACATATACTTGACAGGTCGAAATTATGTTAAAAAAAACAGTAGTGCTATTTCAAGCGAAAAACTTATCATGAGCGGTTTTACGAATTAGCTGCACAACATGGGTTGTTGGATAAAGAATAAGAGGGTCCACTAAATATGCAGTTACCCAATACAACTCAATCGGGATGCATTCGGGAGGAAATGTTTCACCGTAAGAAGCATTTTTCCTAAAAAAAAAAGGGGTTGATGTAATCCTTTGTTTTTGTAATTTATCTCTATCAACTGTCGTTTCATGGTAAGAAAGTGCTGATACAAGTTTTGGATTGAGTTTTTTGGTTAATATTTTCGATAGTTCAATTTGTCAAAAAAAAATTGATAATTCGTAACTAAAAGTTGTGTCATCGTTTAGTGAAGAACAAAAAAAAAAATGGTTTTTTCCGGTTCCTTTCTATAGCCCATGACCAGTTTCTAAATTCAAAAGACCCCCCTAAAAAAATCAAGAGGGCACAAAAAAAATGTCAGACCATATCCTTGTTTTTCACCAAATCAAACACACCTTTACAGTCTAATATGCAAGAACATAAATATTTATATAACACCACACATGTAATTATTTGTTTCCAATATTTACATATCATCCATTTAGTCTGAGAATATAAATTTCATTTCCCATCTTTATAATTCAACATTATTGAATTATTGCACCTTAGCTACCACATATGCTAACTATTTTCAGAGAACACGTTTATAACCCACATAGTCCTTTGATACTTTTATCACTTCCTATTATCTTTTTGAATTCTCATAAGATCAAGACATGATTTCCCCTGTAGCTGGCGTGAAAATATTACTTTGTAGTAATCTTCAACAGTAAGTGTTTTGAACAATGCAGGCCTTTCAGGGGTAACAAGTCTTGGTGTTGGACCTATAACGGTGCTCATTTGAGGTCTGTGGAAAGCTACAATGGAAATCCTCTCTTTCTTTGAGTTAATTGTAGCTCGATGTTCGATGCTTCGATAAATTCCATTGGTCAGTATCTGCACAACCATTACTGATTAAAGTGGTAAGTGATTTTTAATTTCCGCGATACTATTGTAATTTCGGCAATTTTCAAGTACAAAGAGTTTGAGGTGTCGGTTTAGACACTTAAAAAGTATTTGACATTTTATAGATTCAAATTTAGGTGTAAACTTTGCCTCTGCTACTAAGACGTTCATGTGGCAGTAATTTTTCTAATTCAATGTAAAATTTTCATGCATAGCATTTGGTTTTGATTCTTACACACTCATAAGAACACTTAAAGGGTAAAATAATAAGAGGATATGTGACTAATTTTCTATCTATTACCTCCAAAATGTCTCCAACATTTATGACAAAAGCATCGGTGAGTGGTTTAACAGAAATCCACTGTCCATTTTTTCGTATTTGAAGACCTTCAGTGTCATTGGCTTGTAGAAGGATGGTTAAGGCACTTGCATCAGAATGAGGATTGAGTCCAATGACATTTTCTGGTTGGGGACAAGGAGGATAGTAATTCATCCTCATTGATTGAGTTATATCATCAATTAAGTTTAGCAGTTCATTTGGTTCAACTTTAAGAGCTTTTGACATATGTTTGATGATTGTGATGCAAACATTTTTCAATTCTAAACAATAGGTTTCTAAATTATCTCTGCAACATGAAACAAAGTTGGTTAGACATAGAGTAATGCATTTATATTCACTCAAGTAAAAGAGCAATCTTTGTTGTAGTTTAGAGGAAAACTGATGCTTAGCCAATATTGTTAAACCGCGCCTATAGTTGCACTATTGCATTCAGCATAGTAAAATTTGAACAAATCGCTATTGTTCTGTGATTTGGTATTTAGTGCAAAATATTGTCAAATAGCGACTATATAGCATCACTATTAGCTTTGTAGAATTTGAACAAGATCTATTTTTCGCGATCGACGATTGACAACATTGTGGCTAGCAAACAAAGATGGAGTCGGAACAAGATATAAAACCTGAATGGCTGAGGAATATTTGGAAATAAGCGGGGGTTCCTTGCATAGGATGGAAGAGTCGTAGTGAAGAATAAATCTGCCCATTCTAACTTTTGATTCTCAGATAAAACAAACAGTTGACCAAACCCCTCAATATCTTCTTGGTTTTGCCAAAATTTCTTCTTCTCTTCCAATGGAAGACTTAGGAACTCTTGAACACCTATCTTCACATTTTCCACCAATAAAGGATTGACTCCGTGATTAATCAACTGTAATCATTTTGAATTTTAGAAATCTTACAAAGTTAAAACAATTATAATATTATAAAGAAGGAGTAATAGTTCAAACCTGGAAGAACCCCCATTCTTTACATGCATGGTCTAGCTTCTCTAGCTCAGTTGCATCTTCAGATGACAATTTACTTAGGTCAATGATTGGGACTTGCTGTAAGGAAGTTGTATTTGATACATTAATAGGGTCTTGATTTGGATGAAGATATTGTTCTGGAATTTCTGTGTTGGGCTGCTTTGCAAGCTCTTGGACAGAAGGCACCAATAATGAGCTTCCAAACTTGAACATTTTTCTTCAATTGATGAATCCTCTTTCTTAGCTTGATAATATTTAAATTGCATATGCTCACTGAACCATAAAATGTTTAAAGTATAAAGGAATTTCATTCATGTGATGCATTATTATTAGTATATTACTGTAAAATACTTTCACAATTATATTTTTTATCATTATGTACTGTTGACACATTACTTAATATAGTTTATGCCTTGTAATTTAAACATTAACAGCGTCAAATTCCTTACAAAATCCATCAACACATGATAGAAGAGTAATGGAGAAAAATTCAATTGCATTTAGCTAAATCAATCTCGTAATCAAGGATTACTTACACATGACTAGAAGGTAAGCGGGCAACAAGCTGCGCCGTTAGGTTTTTTTGGATGGCAAAACTAATTCTCGTAAACACAACATTCATGGACCTAGGAGACATGACATTGGTATGCATGACCTTTTGAAATTAAATAATTACTCTACTTTGTTTGCTAAAATAGATTCGATTGAGACACAATATTTGCCGAACGATACTTGTATGTACGGAAGTGTATGTGCAACATGCATTAAATTAAATCTTTAGAAAATCCAAAGAATAGAAAATGTTAAAAGGCCAAAATTAATCCATATCAATGTGATTCATAAATTCAATCATAATCATCATATCAATTCGATAAAATGTTTGACTTTTATCGTAATCACTCCGAAGTCATGCACAAAAATGATTGTGATGTGTTTAAAATGTAAAGCCATGCCCATAAATAGCTCTGATGTACTAAAATGCTATACATTTTAACACAACAAAGAAGTTTTTGCCAACACAAACCTCATAAGCACATTTTGAAAAGAACATAACTTCCTTGCACCTTATAACACAACAGCTTATTATGACAAGCGCTTATGTATAAACCTTTTCTACAGCAAAAATGAATTAGTTAATTTTTTTATAAGCTATCTTAAAAAAAAAAATCATGAAAATAAGTTGAAAACAGCTTTTGAACAACTTTTTCAACCAAAAAAAATAGCTTTTGAACAGTATCATAACTTGTTGTGAGAAGTTCATAAAACTTCATCCATAAATAAAACTCAAATAAGCTAATTCAAACAACATTAATAGTCAACTTCAACAACTAGAGTTTTATATTTAATTCTACCCCATCAGTTCATATATCACAACTGTATATATCCCATAAACAACAGAAAATTGAAGTATTTCTTACCTTAATTAGCTTAAGATGGCGTTGCACGATGATTTGGGATAACACTATATATGTAATATGAAGTGAAATGCTTGAATGAAACTATTCAATTGTGACTTGAAAGTGAAGAAGTTATTATTGGTTATGATTAAGAGAGATTATTCCTTAAAAAAAAAGGTTTAGACTTCTTCAACGTCAGTGTAAAGAACAGAAATGCCACCAACTCAATTAAAAATGCATATTATGTACATTATTATTGTTTGATAGCCACTTGTTAAATCAATCGATCTTTATCTTTACAAGTTGCCGGCCTTAATTTTTATTTTTCTTTATTAACAAGTAACCTTATCAAGTAACCTCGTAGCTAAATTCCCACACTTAAGTATGAAAAATGACAAATTCGAAGTTCAAATTTTGATCCGCATGTTATTGACATTGCAGCTAACCATATGTATCTCTATTTTTATAGGTTGCCGCTACAGTTTTGTTCTAAAGTCTTGTCACCTCTGTTTGACTTGAATATTTTTTCATGTGTATACTTGTTTGATATTTGTCATGCACTTTTATCTTTTTCTGTTCAAATTTAACAAAATATTTTTTAGAAATATCAAACACTTGGTCAAGTCACGTACAATATACAATAAAGGTTCATCATCAATCAATAATCAAAATTCTCGTATTTTCTAATCGGTACTCATACCTCATGGCATATATCATATACTCTACTTTGAATTAATTATAAATTTATCAACCTTTAAAATAATTTAAACTTATTAGTTTACATTTTTTTTCTTCTAATATTTAAATGTATTATTATAAATTAGAATTGAAATATGATATAATATACAGTGAAGTTCTCTAAAACTTCATGTTGAATATCGAAAGAGAGTTTAATATCATTGATCTATTAGTTTGTTGGTCTATTTAACCATGAATCGCATTACTTATTTAAAGATGTTCATATAAAATAGACTTTTAAACAGGCTAGCAGATTTAATTAGGCTTTCATAAGGCCAGACATAGACTTAAAAAGTAAGCCTATGATAGGTCACAGGCCAGGCCTAAGCCTTACAAAAATTTAACGGACCAGACTTAGGTGTTGCAAAGCCTAACTCGGCCTAGCCTATTCCCATCCCGTATTTCATATTTTGAACCCCTGGTTTTTATTTTTTGAATTACTTTTGAAGGAACAACCAATATCCCTTCTGCAGCTTACGTCAACGTTGAAACAACACCAAGGTAATGGATTTTGTAAATCAAATTTTTAGATTTGAAAAATTTAGATTTGGGAAATTTTTGCAATTAGTTATCAATTGTTTGTTTCTTGAAATCATCTGAATTGTTTGTTGAAATGTTGAATCGGTATTGAAAGGGATATTTAAATTTAGATGAAATGGTTCAAATTTTTGGAACCTAAAAACTCACTAACTGACAATAACCTCCTGGCAAATTTTCATCGGTGAAAACCATGAATTTTTGGTGCAAGAATTAATCAACTATCAAAAAACTAATGGTTATAGCATTAATTATGTGTTTAATGAAAAAAATTAGGGAACAAAGAACAATTAAAGGTTGCAGCAATAGGTATGGATAAGTTTGTGAAGAATGAGAAAGAGAAATGGGGTTTGTTTATAGCACCGACACGAAGAACTTGTTCGTTTAGATAAAGACCAGAAATGATATGAGAATACATGCTTTGATTAAAATCTAGGCACGGTTTCTGTTGGGTTAGTGTAGTTTGTATAGGAATCATGTTCATGGGTTTTGTTCTTAAAGTGTGAGCTTTTGTAGTAGCTTGTTAAAACATCAAACAAATACATGCTAAATGATGATATATTATGTAACTTACACTTTGATTTATTAAAACATATTTTAGTTCCACTTTGGTAATGAGGAATCAGAAACAAGTTGGAGTGGCACTGATCTGATCTCCAACTAGCTGGAATAATCGCGATAACCGCCACTTCAAAAGGAATTGTGTTGCAGCAGAGCTTCTCACTGACTCGATTCACAAACTTGTCTTCCTTTCCAGACATCCATCATGGTCAATGCAACTAAAGGCGTCTTCATTTCCTGGTTCGTAATCGTAACACACTCTCTCTTTTCCTTTCATTTCTTCACGTGCATTCTTATTCCAACGGATTTCAAAAAATAATTTGTAACTTTAGTCCTCAAAAAACTGAGAGTGGCGTAGGCTTATGACCTCGGAATGTGATCCTCTATTGGGTCTGTTCATACAGGCTTCAATTGAACCCTCTAGTGGAATGTAGGATTGATATTCGGTCCCTAGGCCGGATACTGAGTTTTTAAAAAAATAAATAAAAAAAATTAGTCCTCAATTGTGTAAAGCCTTATCACTTAGTTAACCTTAATTACAGAAATATTCTCGACTGTGTCTCTCGTTAGTTGCTATGATCTCGAATGTTATTTTTTACAGTTAATTTGGTCTTCAATATACCTTTCATTAATCAGCTCGGTCCATCAAATTACTAACCGAAGATGCGCTCAATGATGTTTTTGTAATTTTGATACTATAATAGTCTTGATGCATTCTTATTCCCATTTTCTTTTATGATTTTGAAGGAATAAATGACTACTGCTAAGTTGAATAGTGAATTTCAAAACATTTTTCAATTGTTTTATAACATAAACAAATAAATCATTAATTGCTATTTGTTTTACAATTTTTAGATCATTTACAACAAATTCTTTATTTTTGGTTTCTTTACAATTTACTAGTAATGGTTTCTTCATTTTTGGTTCAGAATTTCTTAATTTTTTATGTTGACAATTGAATATGTACACAGCTGTCCCAAATTCTTTCCACGTACAAAAGTCATTGGTAGTAAACATCATGCTATAATCCTTTTTTTTTGTTCTTTGAATTTTGTATTCCTTTTGATGTGCAGTGATATACCTATGGCTCAATATATCATTAATATGAATGCTTCACTCCCTACATCTGACAAATTCATAATACATATATTGGATACTACTCACATGTTTGTTCAACCCCATGTCGAGCAAATGATTCGAAGTCAAATTGCAAAGTTTCGAGAGGACAACACATATGTCAAACCTTCTTGATTCAATCTCAAGACTATATGTTTCTTGTATCTTCTGAATTTCATCTTTGGAATACATGTGATATTAGTTGTCAGTTATGTTTCCTTTCTATTATATGTATGAAAACACTCTTCCGTTGATGTTGAGAGTGATTCTCCCTTTGAAAAGTTCTATAGACACATAATACAGCTATTTTGATTAAATTGTCAAGGAACTGGTGCTTGATGAACATGGTTAAATAAGCATCATATTTCGCGAATTTTTGCTGGCCATAAAATTTGGTGGATTCTGTAGTGTGACACTTTAGTATAATGTATTGAAACTGATCCCACTAAATCATTTAGGCCCTATATAATTTAATGGGCCCATTTGAATTTTTACGGATTCGAGAGTGTACGTGTGTGTGTGTGTTGAGAAGAGCGTTTTGCTAGAATAGCTCATTTATTACTATGAGGAGTGTTATCAACACACTATCCAACACATTGTTCTCAACACACTCTACTATTGTCAGGTTTTATGTGTGTTCTTTCATTGTGTGTACACAGTGTGTACATTGTATGTACAGTTGAAGTCGAAAACAGGGTACATGTTATTTTGGTGGAATCATAATCCTAATGCATATTTGGAGCAGTTAATGTCTACTTTCTCTTCTGATAGCATTAATTTGCTTACAGATATTTAAAAATAAAGCTTTTCTGCTATTTGATTTGATAGAAGTATGCAAGTTGACAGCATCTTTGTTTAGCATGAGTGGATACACTTCATTGAACAGGGATTATGTGGTGCATTGTACCGTATACAAGATGTTATTGCCAATTATATCACTTCCATTTTGTGCCAAATCTGTCACTGTGAAGTTGTGTTGCTTGTCAAGACTGTCTCAGGCATTTCCTGGCATAAGAAGATGAAATGGTAGGGGATTGTAAATAGAGAAGTTTTGGTAGTTAAAACGATTGGAAAGAGAGGCTAACTATATAAAAAGTGTCTTCTAGAATTCTAGTTTATGCATTTCAGCAATTATGGTTAATGCCGACTTGATTGTAAACTACTGTTCAACATGGTGTTGTGTTCATAGAAGATACTTACAAAGTGAATCATGTCCGGAAAATCGACAACATGCTTAACAGCTTGTCCGCAAGAGTAATTCGCCTATCTATAGAAATTCCTTTACATGAAATTCTGTTTTCTCTGTCATTCCAAATTTTAAGCTACTTATTGTTATGATTGTTTTATTCTTTCTATGCTGGTGTGCATCCAAATGCTGGATAGAAATAGAATTAAGAATTATTGTGTAATATTGCCTTGTAAAAGGTCTTTACCAGATATGATTTCTATCTTCTATTGATATAACTTAGTTTGTTAACTGTATATAGAAAATTTTCTCATGCTTGGTATACAACAATTTCACTTTGCTATTTTTAATTATCTACGCCAAGTAAAGATTATTGGTTTATAATGCTTTATTATTTATTTTTGCTCTGCTATTTATAGGGTTGATATTTGTTATTTCATTACAATGTGAATAATGATTGATTTGGCTTGTTTATTGACACCTTTATTATCTAAGTGTCCTAAAATCTGTGAGTTAACTGATATAGGATTTTAGTTGCCCCTTTGATTGTAAGTTACTTTTTAATATGGTGTTGTGTTCATAGAAAATACTTACAAAGTGAATCTAGCGGCTTGGGATGACTTATTATAAAGGTTTTGGAAGGAAAAAGAAAGTATGAAGTTTATTACAATGGATGGATAACATATGTTTTTCGCTGGAGTACATAGCTATAACAACATGAATTGAATATTTAAATCTTCAAGGGCATGGCATTTTATGTGTTTCATTTGGTCCTTTACATTTAGGTTAGAGGATTACTATATATGTGACTGTATATATGATGCATACTGGATTTTAAATGGGATCCATACCTTGTTTTCCATTAGACAATCCCTAGGCAGCATCTTTCGATTTATATAAGGTCGCATGCACGTTTTTTTTTTTTTTTATATTTTTATTGATCATTTACTTTGCTTATACTGGCTTGAAGTTTAGATTATATTTGTCTCTTTTTTTGTAAGACAAAGGCTATTCTTCTTATTTTTAGTACAAGGCTATTGTGTTAGTTAATACTTTGTTTTCCTAAGATATGCATCTCTTACTTTCAATAACCTACTTTAAAGTGTTCAAAAGGAGGCCTCAGCCTCAGAGGAAAGATTTGGCAATGATTCTGGGTTAGATCATGATTTATTTGGTACTGAAATTGATGACAAAATGTTGGTCACAGAACTGGCCGTTGCATCTTCTCGTGCTAAAAAGTTATCAGGTATGTATGTATATCAAGTCATTAGATAAGTCTTAATCGAATTGGACCTCAGAATTCAAAATACACATATAAGAAATCAAAGTAGGATTGTTTGTAGAAAATATAGCTAGGAGCAGAATATGGAGATTTAACACAATATTCTTATGGTATAAGGATCCTCTGAACCAAAAATAAGCTCAGTTTTCATATTTATGTTGGTCTAACAGTTAGAATCACAAGAATGAATACTTGAATGTATTTCAGTTCTTTCTTACAATCGTCTTGAATACAAGATTGAGATTTTAGCTTCTTTCTAGATTCAACTTAAGTCATGCGGTTTAGAAGTTTCCTCTCTTAGGTTTCTTCTCAAGGTTTTGATTTTATTTCTTGTCAACTAGCTTACCTCTAAATACATCAAGATTATGTGTGGATAAGCGTTTCCACAACTTGGTTCATCACATTATGTGAGAAGCAACTACTTGTTTTTGGTTAGACATGTGTTTACCTGCCTCTTGGAAACAAATGTATGCTAAGATTATTCAGTTTGGATATTTGTTTTTAGTGGAAGGTTCAAGTGTGGTGTGTGTCAAAGCTGGAATATAACATTTATTGTATGTAATTGAGTTTTTATTCAGCTGTTCAGGAAGTAGTTTTTCCTATTTGCTAGAGTCATTGATGTTAATGGATGTTTAGTTGCTGGTTTATCGCATACATATACCCTTGCATTGTGTTATGTCTTCCTTTCAGCAGTTACTTCGATGGGATTTTTTATTTTTCTTTGAATGAAAGATGATTGTGCATTTGACAACGACATGGATTCAAAATGAAATAAGCTATATATGATAAGAGATATATTGCAGTTCTGCCTCTTTCTCGCTCTCTCTCGTTTTCATATGACAATGCATGTCTGAGATACACATAGGGGTGTTAAAGCTCATTTTCATGTTTATTCCTTAATCTTATCATTTAAATTTAAGTTGATGCTCAGGTGATATGTTATTCCATAATTTTATCGTCATATTAATTTAAAATTTCGTTAACTAATCATCCTCATGATTGTGTATGAGATCGAACTTATTTAGTTTCTCATGCTACTTAAGTTTAAGAATCATGTAACATTTATGGATTTAACTACTTTCTCATTTTTTTTTTTATATAGATTTTTATATTGTCTAACTTACTTTTTACAAAACTAGTTTATATGGTGAGAGATGCCACTTTATAAACTCATTTTAGACTTTATCTTTATTCTGTCCGCGACTTGAGTTTTTCTCAATATATATTGTGGTCATGGGAAAGGATGGGTATAGGATTTGCTTATAAAGGGTTTAGGATCTCACTTTGTCCATTATTTTATTTAGTTGGAAAACGTCAAGTAAACTCCAAATGAAGATCTTCTAAATGTTCTTATCATGTTAAGAATCGAGCAAGTTGTCTGTGTTTCCGAATATTGTGCAGTCAGAAACTTCCCCAATCCTTTTTATGTTTCTTCATGTTAGTCATTCAAAAAAATACTTCCTTTTCAAATTTCATGTCCACCTACGGTAAATAACCGATTAACCCAATCTTACTAAGCAATATTCTTGGTGCTTTTTTTTATTATTATTATGTTTTATCTTATTAATCGATTTCTTATATACACTAACACTTTATTATCATAATCATCAAGTAACATCAAATTCACATAAATATGACAGAAAACATATAATCACATGTTATCAACATATATCACATCAAAAAACAATGATATCATCATATTCATATTATACAATATAAATTATAAAATGACATCACAAAATATCAATTCTACATTATTCACTTAGTCTATTCTTTGAGTGACCTTCCCAAAGTTCTAATTTATTCTTGTTACTACCTTAATTGTATTTGAAGTTAATAAAATTCCGATCTCTCTAATATGTGCAAGTCTAAATACTAAAGATTACTCATTTTTGGACTTTTGTCTTTAATGAAAGTATCAAATGTGCCAAAACGAAATATAAAATTTAGAATTCAATAAGTTTTTGGTCCTTATACATATTTCAAATTTCGTTTTAGACCATCTGCAACAGAGCACTTTATTTTGGGTGCTTAAGTGGGTCATGCATGTACACATCATCTATTTTTTTAATTTTCAATGATATTACTTAATAAGCACCCAATCTCTTCAACACAACAACTCAAAATAAAAGTTAATAAATAGATCCTATTAATAACTCAATGTCATTGTATTTCAAAAAAGTTCATTGGTTTGTGTACAATTTATTACATATGGCCCACAAAAATTAAAGAGAAAGAAGGTGCTTATATAGTCACCCTTCTCTATAAGCACCAAACATTTTCTCTCCACAGTGAGAGTGTTTATTAATTCCGGTGTTAAATAGGTGAAACATCCACCATTGTGGATGCTGTTAGTCTCTTAGAAATTTTTTCAAGAAATTTTGATCCCCATATATTGTCCGTCACTGGTTTGATCATTGTTGTTAACTTCACTTAACTGAAGCTAACATGGCAATGACGTTTTATTTTTTATCTTTCTATCTCCACGTGGACAATTCTGTATGACATTAATTTAAATTTTTTAAAAAGGGCATAAATGAAGATATCCCAAAATAACCATGATTCCATAATTAAAAACCCAATCCGTAGTTTTCTTTTGAAATACTCTGTTCATCATGTTTTTCTTCTACTTTCAATTTTTCAGATTTCTGCGATCATGTCTTCGTCACTAAACTATTCAAGCTAGGATCCATAAAACTCTCCATCATCTCTTCACTCTTGCTTCACCCATCATGGATTCCAAGTATAATCTTCATCATTCTCACATCTCACTCAATCGCAATTGTTCATCATTCCCCACGCCCACACCAAAGCCTTATCATGAAAAACCCATGAACGTATTACAATTCACAACACTCGTCACGGCAAAAAGACACAGTCACATTATTGAAGAAATCTCAACCATCTAATCTATTACACGGTTAAGATCTAGCACTTGTTGTGTGCAAGTGTGAGCTATATGTCCCACATCGAATAGAAAAAGTAAAAGGTTGAACACCTTATAAGTAAAAAGATCCATAAACCCATAGCCTTGAGGTTTTGGGTAAGAGTGTTGCGTCTCTCTCACTAGTGTGGTTGTTCTAGCCTTGATGTGGACGGACCCCCAAACTCGCTCCCCTCATGACCCAACAACACTCTCTTTTTTCCCACCATAAGGTTATAAAAGTGAAAAGTCAATTTCACATTAATATATAATATACATTTTGGCGCCACATTGTGAACCCCAATTCTGTTTCTTCATCTTCTCCCGCACGTCACCAGAAGTCTGCAGCCATTTCATACATCAATAATGGGACAATTGCGGTGGTTGTTACTGAAATATGATGTGACATTGTGACTAAATGTTGATAACCACTATATCAGTGGACTTGATTACAATGATCGATATGAATGAGTGCCATGAACATTCCTAGTGACAACAACCACATGAGCAATATGTTTCATTTCTCAACAACCATGATTTGTATGTGTCAATAAATTTTACAAAAAATTGATGAAGTAAAATTTGTTGTCAATAAATCCATTTCTAAAATCAGCTAAACTATAACCAATCACATTGTCTTGCAATGAGCAAAACAAGAACCTTCCATTTTTACATTTCATTTGCAATTTGTCTAGCGGTCAAGTGACATTTTATCTGGGATCAACACTTACATGTTATTCACGTGATTAACTATGTAGCACTGACACTTCAGATTGTAGGCGTGCATATAGCAGTCTATTAACATCAGCTTTATGAATTCAATTTCTCCAAGAGAATCTTGTTAAGTAGACCTGGGTTTGCCTTGCCTTTAGATGCCTTCATTACCTGCATTTGGACAAATGTTAACGAGACCGTGACAATAAAAGGGGGAAAATAATATATAACAATTGTTTCCAGCTCTACAAGTTCATACCTGGCCAGCAAAAAAACCTTGGAGTTTAGTTTTGCCTCCTCGGTATTGCTCGACCTGTTTCGGATTATCTGCAATCGCTTTGTCCACCATTTTTTCAATTTCAACAGGATCTGTTATCTGGCATTTACAAATAATAATCAATAAAGTTGTCAGAGTGGAATTTACCAAATGGTGTGCTGCAGTTTTACAGATTTGGAAGTGGTGCGAGATTTTTTATTTATTTATATTTGATTTAGGAGGGATTGATGTTGTTTAGGGAGGATATGAATGGCTAGCTAGTTTGGGGGGAGATTTTTTCAAATTTTGGTGAACAGATTCTGAGTGGAATAGAAATGGGAACAGTGGAGGTTAGACTTAAAGGGGACCCAACTTTTTCTTGCACAGCAATGTCTCTGAAAGCTTATATGAGAGATGTAAAGCTGGGATTGAATACAACAGAAGTAGTAGGGACTAGGGAATCATTTCAGCAGAGGGTATATTGCAGCTGATCCAAATAAAATTACGGGCTATTCATGATTTCTAATGATGACTTAAGGGAAAGGTTCTTTGGTAGCTGAGAAGAATCAAACAATTTGGAACAAAAGCAGTATTCATATGTGGCAGCAAAGGAGGGGAGCGGAATATGCATGAGAGAAAATGCGCAATGATTATTAGTTGGGTGTCGTAACAAAATGAGGCAGGAAGGAGGATTTCACCGGGCATTGGTGTAACTAACATGACAAATATCACAAAATCGAAATAGTATATTATGTTTGCATGTAAACTAGAAAATTCATGCGCAGTGCTGAGTCAATTATATACAAACTGGTAAAAATTTCAATAATTGTTGATGCTAATACTAACCTGAACCAAGTCCTTCTTTTCTATGATTTCCTTGACACTTCCACCCTTGGCTAACAGCTCAAATAGTATCTACAGAAACACAGAAAATGTAAAAGTACATAATGCAAAACAAGCCCATTATAACAAATGTGTGATTGTTTTTCCTTTTCAAATTCATGGAGACAAATAAATGAAGCAGACATGACACAACGCATGAACCTAACTGCCATATAGTCTCATCATGGAAGACATTAGTAAAGTCCAACAACAAACAAGGGATGGAACAGTTGAGAGAGAGTAGAGAAGCATATTTATGCTGAATGAATGTAACAGATATAAAGAAATAATTTTTCTGAATGCTATATTTACATGATTCATCGAGCCTAAACAAATAGTATATAACAAGAACAAAGTATTAGCCCGATAAATAGACATTACAGGTCAACATACTTTATAAATTAAACTCATTGATCAACAAACACAAACAAACTTCCACACAGTATTTAGGTCTCTGGAAAAACTAATGAGAAAAGCTAGAAGATATGAATATGATTAGACATACATTAGTATAATTATGCACCACTCATTAATGCTGAAGCAAACATACCTCCTTCCCGATCTTGCCACTGATGGTTCCACCTTTAATGGAAGCAATCAACTCAGCCAACTCTTCAGGTGTAAGCTTTATGTCATTTATGGTCAACTTTTCGTTTTTCATGAAGGCAGCAATGTCACTCATTATCCAGTTGGCAACTAGCTTTGCATCAGCACCCTTTGCAAGAGTAGCATCAAAAAATTCTGCAATCTAATACATCCATTGAGAAAATTCAAATCACGTCAGACCATGACAGTGTAGTAATAATTAAAAATCATTGGTATTTATATTTTAGCTTTCATATGTACTGTACTTTAATGAGTTCTCTTCCATTAAGATATGCAGTATTTTTTATTTTTAAGGAAATTGTGTATTTAAACAATTAAAAAATTATCTGGTTTTGCAAATACGTGAAAATACGTGTTCAGAACCTCTTTCCTACATCCACAGAAATGTTCCAACAAAATATTCAGTCTCAAGCAAGATTACAAGTTTTGTAGAAACTTGTAAACCCATCTCAAGTTGTCCATCACCCTACAAACCAGAGTGATCTACTCATGAGTTACATGGAGCGTTAAACTCTCACTCAAAGGAGATATTCTCACTACACAAGTGATCATCACTTACACTTTCTTAGATCTCTGGAACTAGCATTCCTCAACTCTTCTGACTGTGTCCCTCCAGTTATAAAGGTGAATGCTATTTAGCAGAAAGGGAAAAATAGTAATAAGGTGAAATAGCTGGGAGAGTAGAGAGGGGTGAGTTGGTTAAGGGTGGACTATAGAATAGAGGGAAAAGGAACAACTAGAGGCAGTTAGGACCATTCATGATTCGTTTTAGAAAAGAATGCAGATCCGAACTGCAAAAACAATTTGGTAAAACCAAACCAAATCGCTCATGATGTGTCCTGAACCAGACTAAAGCTGGTTTTTAGGTTCAGTGCACCAGGTTCTGAATTTTCTTACCGAACTGGTGCAAAAAAGAACTTCAGATTTTCAAACCGAACTATTTTTTATGCAAACCGAACTATTTTTTTATGCAAATTGAATTGTTTCTTTTTTTTTTTTGAAGAAAGAATTGTTTCTTTTTATAAAATGATTTTGGAGTTAAGAATTGAACTGGTAATATTAAACATTTATTTCTCCTCCAAAGCTACACTATCTTATTAATTCTTCTCTAAATGAAACAATTGAACATCAAAATCATCAAAGTGAACAATAGAATTCAACCTCCATACAGGAATCAAAGGTGATTTCCATTCATTTATATTTCAAGGAATTTTAAACAACAAAGCTGAAAATCATTTTAATTTGTCCCGTGATTCTGCTACAAAAAATACAAAGAGGTTTCATACATATAAAGAAACACAAATTAAAATATCAAAACAAAATAAAAATGGATAATGCTACTCTTGCTAGCAGAAACAAGGTTCTTAGAGCACAAACAGAAAGGGAGATTTTGTAACGGTTAGAGCTGAAATGATAACACAAGGAAAGCATGAGTCAGCAACTTTATATTTTTATTACGAAACTGACAAATATTACTGTTTAAGAGAATCCTAACACCTCTTTCCTTCAAATTTAAATGCCTTGGCACAATCCTCTCCTCCAAACTGGATCCAATATTCTGGTTCAGCTTAACACCAGGCCTCTTAAAGAGATTGGTTATATGTGACCGCAATAGGATGGCATTTGCTATTGAGCTTTCAGCAATAGTCATTAAGTACAACATCAAGTAATAATGTTTGGATCTCTTCTTTGTCAGACATTTCTTGGATGCTGTTAAATCTTTTAATACATTTTCCAACAATACTAACACAGAAGTGTAATATTGGACACCAAGTAGATTGTACTTGATTTTCAAATTATTATTTAATCTTTGAAACATTCTTACTAAGGACTGATAGGACCATTGATAGCCTAAGTTTAAAAGATTACAGAAGTAAAGGCAAAAGGACAAGTGAAAGACAGGAATCAGCTTAAAATCCACCAGCGGTTATTTTTCCACTTCCTAATTTACATTTTACCTTATTGTATGGAGCTTGGCCCAGCTACCATCTAGTTTTCATATAGCTTATGTTTTGATACTTTAAAAAGAGGCTTGTCCCTCTGAATTCAGTGACTATTCCATTCTAAATTTTAATAATATCTCAGTTTCTTTATCTAAATTCTGGTTCTATCGGGGACATAGTTTTTCTGTCATGTGCATACTGGTAAAGAATCTAGTAACGTTGGAAGAATAGCAGGTAACTCACATTTTTATCATTAGCTAGGAAAAGAACATCTTGCATGCCTAATCCCATCTTTTCATATCTTCTACGTTTTCCTTCAGGAAGCTCCGGTAAAGAATTTTGAATGCCATCTACATATTCTTGGGAAAGGATTACTGATGGAAGGTCTGGTTCTGGAAAATATCGATAATCAGCAAGCCCTTCCTTTTTTCTCATTGTTATAGTTCTCTAAACAGAATATAATGTAAGAAAATAAGTATGAGGTAAGAGAAAGCAATCTTGTAGCTGCTACAATACCTAGAAGGAAAACAACAACAAATTCACAATATAGTACTAGCCTGAGAGCCTTCTTCCCAGAGTCGAGTTTCCTGTACTATCTGATCTGCTTGACCTTGACTATGAAGTTGCACCTGCCTTGAAATTTCAAAATCAATAGCTCTGCTCATTGATGCAAATGAGTTCAAATTTTTCACTTCAACCTGCCAGAATAATAATTAATCATAACAGCGCCTATTTGTTAATATTACATTGCACCATAAAGCTCGACTAATATCATTTTTATAGAAGGCATAGTTAATACCTTTGTCCCAAACTTTGACTGCCCAATTGGTCGTACTGATACATTTACATCGCAACGAAGAGAACCTTCTTGCATATTTCCATTGCTCACACCCAAATACCTAACCAACCTCTGTAATTCTGCTGCATATTCTGATGCTTCAATACCATTTCTCATGTCAGGCTCAGAAACTATCTCTAGCAAAGGTACCCCTGCCCTGTTTAGATCAACCTGTGAACAAAAATCATCAAATTGAACATATTTCAACAAGGTTATCATACATCAGGGATATCAAGCCTTTGGTATTAATTGTTCGGGACAATGAGTAAAACAAAGCATTTTATGTAACAAAACATGAACTATAATCAGAAATATGTGAAACTGATGCCACATAAGCTTTTTATTCCTTCTGATTGAGGCCCAAGGGTACTATTTCATTTATCAAAAACCTAAGTATAGATGGTAATAAATAAAGATAAATTGCTACACGCAGAGATGATGTCATTCTACATTATCTATTAATATGATAAATGAATTGTCCCATGTATTTGGATCTATCCTGATATCATTCTTGGTTGGACACCACAGAGATCACAATTTAAAATAGGAATACTGTATTTTTTATATTTAACACTCCATTTGTTGTTAAATACTCATTATTGGAGGAATTAGGCCAATGATCTTCCTCGTTTGCCAATGGTAATGTGGTCAAAGCATAGTTTGAGCAATGTAATGTGCAATTTTCAGCCTTGTGGCATGCATTTTAAGATTAAACATACTTCACAGACTCGGTAAAATAAGTTGTCTAAACAGTTTCTTTTGTGAATGTCAATACTCAAAAAAATATGGAATTATTGTTCTAAATAGAAAAGACTAATTCCTTTTCACAGTTGCTAAGAATGGATCTTCACATAGTTATGAATCGCTACACATGGATATTGGTCTTTCTCAGTTTTCTCTATCCAATCTTAATAAATAAGTTGTGTAGTCACTACCAGAAAAGAAGAGAGTCGAGTCATCAATATACGAGTTAAATGTGACTAGAGTATTGTTCTTTCAATCCTGTTTGGCTAAGAGAGTTTGTTTCTGTGCAGTTCAATATGTTGTCTACATTATAGTCTATCAAACATGATCCCTTCAAAGATTTTTGCTAATAAAATGAAAGTCAATGTGAACTTATCCATGATAGTTTACCCGATTCAGAAGATTTAAGGGTCTTTGGTTCCTTACATAAAGGTTATCAATACTTCAGTAACAATTATTCGGGACAATGAGTATAACAAAGCATTTTGTCGTACAAAACATGAATTATACACAAAGATATATACGAAACTGATTCAACACAAGAGTTTTCAATAAAAAAACTTCAAATAAATATAAATGCATCAATGAACATATGGAGCCAGTCACTGATTCACATTTACCACTGTGTTTTATTGACACTAATAAAAAGCTCAGGTGAGTTGAACTCTGGGGGCTCACCAGGGTCAAGGCAGACCTCAAGGCTCAGGGAGCACTAACGGAGGTACTTACACATGACCCACAAAAAAGCCCCTCTAAGAGTCGTATAATTCGCAATTCGCATTGGTACGCGATACATACAGGATACAGGTTCGCGGTACGCAATATGTGAAGAATTCGGTACGTATGGGGGGTATAAAGCTTCAGTACTCGTCGGTTCATAGTACCAGTACTCACTCACACCCTTGTGAGTATGAGTCAACTTCTTACCAACTGAACCAACTTTCATTGCCACTTTCACCACAATGTTAAAGGACAGCAAATTAATTAACAAAAGTAAATGCAAATTAGATAAGAAAAACAAAACCAAAGTTAATCAAAAACCAAAACCAAAACCAAGAACCAATGAAAAGAAACAAAGAAACACTACCTGAGAATAATTCCCATTTTCAGTATGCAACAACTTCCCAGCATCCTCTTCCATATGAACCCTAGTAATCCCAAACCTCTTATGCCCACCACCATACTCCAAAGGAATATCAACATCAAGAAACCCGGAACTCGCAATCGGAACATCAAATTGCGAAATCTGATAGCCTTTAGGCAAATCAGGATAAAAATACTGTTTCCTATCAAACTTAGAATCAAACGCTAATTCGCAATTAAGCGCAAGTCCTAATTTAACAGCAAACTCAATAACCTTACTGTTTAAAACAGGTAAAGCACCAGGTAACCCCATACAAACTGGACAAATGCTTGTGTTTGGAAATGAGCCGTAATTGTAGGGACAGTTACAGAATGCTTTGGTGTTTGTGGAGAGCTGGACGTGTGTTTCGATTCCGATTATTGGTTCGTAATCTTTTGGGAGGTTGTTGAGTTTTTTTGATTGTGAGCTTGTTGAATGTTTTGTTTGTGTTTGTGTTTGTGTTTGGGATTGTGTGGCTTTTGTTGTGGAATGGAAATAACGGTTTTGTAGTTTGAGGATTGAGGTTGGGTAGAGAAGAAATGGTTGAAGTTGAAAGGTTCTGAAGATTGTGTAAGACATTGTAATTGAAAAGAGAAACGAATGAATGAAGGAAAGTGATTAAAGTGAAACACGTTAAAAAGTAATATTCAGTTCACTATGCAGATTCAAGTTGCATAATGTCGAAAACTCTAAATGCAGAGATGAATGGCAATTTGGTTTGTACAAGACGAGCACCAAGTGTTTGTGGGTTTATCTTGTGTTGTGCGTGTATGTTTGATGGATATACTCTTTTCCTTTTGATTATGTGGGACATATGAGAAATCACTTTTTTTTTTCTCCCTAAAAGAAAGAATTTACAATTTGTTTTGTTTTTAACATGAATTCAAGAGGTAATCGAGGTTCGAATCTCGATTCTGCATATTATAATGTATCGTCCGTACTAATTTAGTTATTTAGTTATGTTTTCAATTTTCTTGAAAATTGATAGTAAGATATCTCTTACCCAATCAATTGTTTAAACAAATTGTATTTAAAATTATTTGGATGAGATGATAACAAACATTTTCTACTTAAAGAGTCTTCTTTGAATTCGACTCTAAGAATACAGCAACAGTGTTAGGTCTATTGAGGATATACGATTCAATTCAAAAGGATTAATTTTTATATTTGCGTGTCAAGGATATACGATTCACATCAACAATCGTTTAAGAAAATAATTCAAATGGAAACTGTGGAAAAATTGGGTAAACTACAATTTTGCTCCTCAAAACTATAAGACATTGACAAAAATATAATTAAATGAGTAAATATTCACTTTAGTCCTAGACTGTGCACCTTGCTGTCACATAGGTCCTTGACTCAGGATTAAATACAGATAAGTCCCCAACTTGGCACTTCCATTATCACTTTAGTCCCTGCCATTAAAAAAATCTGTTAAGTGATGATGTGGCACATGGCTTTTGCTGACGAGGAGTATGACGTGTCACGAGGACAAAAGTGAAAGTCAAAAATGGTCACTTAGGTCCCTGAACTAAAAATCAATATCATCAACTTACTGTTAGGTCCCTGACTGTGTATACTTACTATCAGTTAGATCCCTGACAGTAAACACGAAATTTCACTAAGGTCCATGGAAAGTTGTTAGTTTAACATGCTACATACCGACAACACTAAGGTATATTTAGCAGAACTAAGGATTATATGAAGTTTAGTAATAACCAGAATTGTTTACTAAGGATTAAATTTAGCATAAACTTTCTTGTATACTATATTCTTGTAACTATATTCACATTTAAATCACAATCAGGACCTGTATCTGTGTGTACTATATTCTTGTATACTATATTTGGCAGAAACTTAGTTATTATCAACCATGTTGGCATTTGGCACCACAATAAGAAC
>Ga0228710_1000939_pt1 | contig 41415 bp, 14 predicted proteins | sample MedpolnodulmetaG_FD_177995 | JGI IMG/M metagenome (GOLD analysis project Ga0228710, IMG submission 177995) | Root nodule microbial communities from Medicago polymorpha collected in Santa Monica, California, United States - pink nodules | ecosystem: Host-associated > Plants > Roots > Nodule... | reverse complement strand
ACTTGGCAGTTTGAGGATAATAATTAATTTTCAAATATATTTAAAAACTAGCTAAATTCAACAAAAAATTATATTAATATAAAATTATATTTTTTTACTTGAAAGAAGTGCTCCCTCTAGTAAAGTGTTGAATATAAATAATTAAAAAATAGCATACTCGTATTAGTGATTGTTGAGGATGAAACTAAAGTTCATGGACAGATTTGTAACTCTATTTTAGTGGTTTCAAATATATAGCTAATTTTTTTCTTTTTCATAAAATTATGACCACTTATTTGAGAGGTTCATACTTCATACCACATAGACTAAATTTAACTATTTCTTCTCTATTTTTTTTCTCTGTTTAATGATACTATTTCTAAAATATGTCCCATTTAATACTACATGTTTTATTTGTAACTACTATTTTAATTTTAAAGAATAAATTTCTTTGAGGAACGTGGCAAGGTTCTTAGCAAAAAAAAACATGGAAATGTTTTTAAATCGTACATTGACAATGCATAAGAAAACCAAATAGAGTGAAGTTTCTTCCTTGAAAAATTAAGAATATAAAAAAATATTCACCAAGATAAACTTAATATATAAATAAAGCAGCTAGACAAAGCAATTTCGTTGTGGGATTATATTACTTGATGTTTGATTTATTTATTTTTTCACAAAACTTCTTTGATGTAAATTGTTAATTTTTTTTGTTACATTTCAATTTGCAGCCGGCCGTATTGTTGGAGAATAATCTATTATTCTATTATTATTTAAACACGTTAATACAATAATATTCACACAAAACCAATGAATAACAGTCACACTCTAACTGTAAATTATAAAATAGTTTACTTGTGGTCAAACACAATCTTCAACTTCATCCAAAATTACGTTCACATTCATATTTTCTAGATAAGATTAGCATCTTCAAATTTTACTGCCTTTTCATTCCTCACGCTACATGTTTAAATTTGATAATGAAATTTTTTACCGTTCCAACTTGTTTGTATATTCACCAAATTGTAAAGTAACTAGCAGCTAAAGTTGAACGCTTTTACCTCCACACAGCAACACGTAGCAATATGAAATTTTTAAGATTATCTAGTACTAGCAATAAATTACGTTCTTACCGTACGTGATTTCGGTCCATTAAGACTTGGTCATAAAGATTTTATGAGCTTATCTATGATATTAATGTCGGAGATTTAAATTCATTCTACTGAATTTTATTTATGTTACACACCAATAGATTTGATGTTACGTCCAACATTCACCTTTTATGTCGCACACGCTATTTTGGGCTTGACAAAACGAATAAAATATAGGGATAGTACTAGATTAATTAATGTTAAATTAGCCCGTACTAATAAGGAAAAGCTATTGAGAGAGACATACTCCAAACAGAAAGTATAGGAACACCAAAATACAACAGTTGATTTGATTGACCAAATAAAGAAGTTTGTAAGAAACAAAGAATTAATGGTTGAAACTTGAAACCATATTCTTCGTGGATACTATCCGACCGGATTGCATCATATAGGAGGAAAATAAGTTTTTTTTTTTTTTTAAGGAAAATAAGACCCTTTGACCAAGAGGAGGTACACAAAAAGTAGTATATTGGTAAAATTTGTGATGACTTAATTAGGTATGATATTCCCGGGAATTCTCTCTACAAAATGTAATCATATTTGAGACACCGTCAAACACTAGAGTGTTTAATTAAACATTTTGTCATTAATAACATGCATTTTGGTTTTTTTTTTGTCGTGGAATCAAGAACTTCTGGTAATATCTTTAGAAAAAATGCATGTCTAGTGGTTTTTGGATGTGGAAACAAATAGAGGTTAAATATGGATGCATTTCACAATCAAGATTCGATTATTAACTCGATATATTGTGAGAGAGACTAACTCATTTCGTTGGACTAAACTCTAGTTGATAGATTCTTGTCCATAAATAGTGTTAATATATATTAAAACGACATGGGATTATGTTGAATATATCATATCTATATGGGTCCTGCTAACCGGTGCTCCCGGGGCACTGGTTAAGCATACCATAAAAGTGAATTATTAGCATAAAAGGAAACTGTTTTTGACTTTATTATAAATTAATTACACAATTTCAATGCATTAACTACTATATAACTTCCTTTTTCATATCCTTAACCAATGCCCCGGGGGCACCGGTTAGCATTTCCCTATCTATATTTAAAAAGTTATTGCATAATAATTTAAAATAGACATATTTTTAATCAATGGTACTCCTTTTGTCCCATAATAACTGTGTCATTTTTAAAAAAAATATTGTCTCAAAAAAATTGACTCGTTTCACTTTTCAATACAATAATAATTTTTTTTCAATTATAACTCTAATTAATATTACTTTCATCACTCTCAATTTAATATATTCTAATTTACATTTATGATAAGAATGAATGCACCAATACTTGACAATACGCTCAAAACTATTTTCTATCTCTTCACTTGTACATTTTTTCTTAATATGTGTGAAATAAACAAAATACTCAATTAAAATGGGACGAAGGGAATACATATTATAACTCGGCTATTTCAATCACATGGAGTAACACGAACAAGCCAAAGGATACAACACCCTGCACTAGCAAGTTAAAGGAAAAAACCTTAGCTGCTACACAACCAAAACCATACAAGAGAAAGTAACGATCCAAGTGTTCCAACTAAAACTGCCAAAATGCACCCATAATAATTCTAAAAATAATTTTCATTTATGTCAAATATTTATTCTCCTTGTAATATCTTTAATGCATAATTTAATTAATAATTATAAACGTATGAATATGTTTTTTGTGTAAAATATTCATTTTATGTGTGTTATCTTATTCCTCTAAGATTTATAAACAAGGTAAATCAAAGGCTTAGCAAGTGTAGAGGTTTCATCTTGGGGAATAGTGATTCGACCAAAAAATTGCACTTGGTGGCTTGGAACAAGGTTTGAAATCCTAAACAAGCACGAGGGTTTGGTTTGAGCAAACCGGACCTGGAGGTAAATATTGTTTTCATTATGAGAGAAAATTGGAGATTATGCACTAAAACAAATCAACAATGGAATATCTCACCAGAGGTAAGTATCGTTGTGGTATAAATGTTTTTCCTATATAATCAACCTTACAAGAACTAGAAGTAATTTTTTCGGAGGTTTCAGTCATTCTTAGAACCAATTTCACGATAATATCATATGGAAAATCTGTCAGTTTATGGGCAAACCATTGGGTACCCAATTCAGGTTATCTTATTGATTCCATCAAAGGCACAGCCAAAAAAGTTACACTTGAAGGGCTTACATGAAAATATATTTTGAACTGAAAATAATACAATGAAATAAATATATAATTACGTTATGTAAAATAGTTTTGATATATGATTAAAAATAATACGATAAAAGTTACTCAAATAAAATTAGTTTCTCCAATATTTTAAATATTAATTATGAATTTCTCATGTATTTGGATTTTAGGTTTACAGTTGATGGAGTGGAAATGAATTAAGTATTCTAATTAAATTTAAGAAAAAAGATTGGTATCTCATTATATTGAACTCTATTCTATCATATATCATCAATACAAATAGAAAAATGATATTTGTACAACCATTTTATGATAAATTTTGGACAATTTTATCTTATACTCACATTATGTTCTCTCTCTCTCTCCCTCTCCCTCCCTCTTTATTGTTTTTAACCAAAAAGAAGAGAGAAAAAGAAAGTTGTCACCAAATGATTGTACAAATACCATTACTCATGCAAATATACACAAAGAATGTCGTGTTCCATAATTTACTCTCTCTTTTCCCTTAAATGGATCAATAATATATTTTTGGACGTTGTGTTAACTTAAATAAATAATTATGGTTGAATATGTCTTGAAAGCTGGTTTTCAGAAGACTCTTGGATGTTGTCATTGAAGTGGAAGAAATAGTCACAAGAAAGGGGGGTTTGAATTGTGACCCTTTTAAAATTTAGTCCGGCAACTTAAATAAGTATATATACTCAAGAAGGTTCTTGATAAATGTTAGTCTAACAAGATTAGAGTATTAGATATATAACAATTGATTTATACACGACCAAAATGTTCTGGATTAAATAAACCTTAAATGATTAAATAGTTTTGACAAGGACCATAATGTTCTGGATGAATTAAAGTTTAATTGTTTTAATTTGTTTTAACAAGGACCGGAATGTTAAGGAGAATGATTATATAAGCAAAATGAGAAAAATGATATTAAGTTAAAATGTGAAAACTATTTTATCAAAGACCAAAATATTCTGGAGAATGATTAATATAGAAGAGGAACGATAAAACACTATTAAGTTAAAATATAAAGCTATTTTAACACGGACCAGAATGTTCTGGAGAATGATTAATATAAGACAAAATGATAAAACAATATTATAAGCTGAACTTAAACATTAGTTAAATATTTATACAATTGTTTTATCTTGGACCAGAATGTTTTAGAGGCAGTTAATATTGAATAAAATAATACATCAATATTAATGATTAATTTGGGACGAGAGAACTCTGGATTAATATTGGTTGTGATTAATTAGGACCAAAATATTCTGGGGATTAATAAATATGAGTGTGATAGTGTGTGTATATTGTGTAGCTTTAAATAAAGAGAAATGGAAGAAGAATAACACAGGAGAATTATCCTGGTTCACAAAACCCGACTACTTCCAGTCCCCACACCTCGTGTGCGATTATCCACTATAGTATTCTGCTAAAAGAAACTTCTGACTAGCACTATAAGTTCTTGATCACATCAGATCAGTCTGTTACACCCTGTATTATCAACCTTAACAAGCTTCTACAATTCTTTGTTTTCACACAAGAAAGGTTGTTACAATTCTTTATGAAACTATTGTTACGAATAGACTTGAGAATACAAAACACCTTGTATGATGAGATGAGTTTGGGATCGAATTTACACTCAACTCTTGTTTGAGGATATGATGATATGAACACACTCACAATATGTGATCCACAAACCTGTTATGAGCTGGAGTGTGTTATAGATGAAGAGATTATGATATTTGCACTTAAAAATGGATTATGGTTAAAATCAATCTCTTAGCCTCAAAGCCTTCTTAACTCATGTTTGAGATTATGATGAACAAACTCTTGATATTGATCAAAGATATAGTGAGAAAAGTTGGAGTTTGTTTGTATGTGAAGAGTTTTTGAAAGTAGTGATGATTTCACTTGAGAGATGATTTCTTTGTTGTAAAAACTCTTGCTATTTCCATTCAAGTGTTCCATTATTTATAGAAGATGTGAAACTTGGTGACCACTTCATAAAGTAGCTGTTGGGACACGTTTTTCTATGTAGCAAGTGCTTCTTTTAGTTGCTTGGATGCATAACGTTCTCTAAAACGTTCATCTTCATTGAGCTTGTGATACTACTGTTTTGGTATTTTTTCAATTACTCACAAAGTTCATCTACTTGTTGAATCTTCACTCAACACTCATTTGATTCAAACAATATTCTTTTTATATCTTCTTTGAGCTTGTGATACTATTGTTTTGGTATTTTTTTCAATGAGTATATACATGCACTTGTAAGCGACTTCTTTTTTGTCAACTTCTGTGAAAAGACTCAAGTGCAAACATCAGTAGATCACCATTCATAAAACTTAGTGTTTATTACATAAGGTTTGTTATTATTAAAACATTCATCAAAAAGATTTTTGTTTCAACAGCGTTATGCACGGAGCATATCGACCCATGCACAACGGGCACACATGCGTTTAATCTATAAATTCATGTTATCGACATGGTTTTTGGTGTGAAAAATTGGGAATTCTACGGCTACAAAAAAGAGAGATTTTAGGGTTAAAAAGTTGAAAGCTCTTGGGAAAATTATAAGGTTAGAAAACACTTTTTTTTAAGGAAGGGTTAGAAAACACTTTGTGAATCAATCATTGAATTTCTTCACATGAAGAGGTGAAAAGAGTAAACATACAAGTTGTTATTGTTGAAGATAATTTTTTGTAACATTTTGGTTTCTCTTTGTAAAAATTTATTGACAGTGAATCAGAGAGATTTCTCTTTTACGATGTGGGTCAAATTTCGGCCAAACTAGGTGAACAAATATTATCATATTTTTTCTTATTCTCCTTTATCGTGTTTTATTGTCTTTGCTTGTTTTATCACCTTGGTTGCTGCTAATTTTGCTCCACACATCAAAGCAATGGTGTGAGTTTTTATCTGAATTCACAATAAACATGAATAATAAAATTTAATGAAATTATTATTACAAAAATTAATTGAAAATAAATTTCATTTTAATTAAACATAGAAGATAAAGAGAAAAAAATTATAGCACATAATTAGTAATAAGCCAAGTAGAGTAAAATAACAAGTAACGTTTATATAAAAAATATGTAAAGGACCGTTTCTTTTTGAATAACTACTATTATAGCACATATCCAAATAATTTATTTATTCCATTTTTCTGGGTTAGTTTCTTTTAGCTGTTATCCACAAGAGTTGTTGAACTTATTAATGGTTGAGTTTTCTTTTGATCTTATCCACTAGAGTAAGTGATGCCGCAATTTTAGCTAAACTAGTTACAAAATCTCTATAAATAGAGAACTCCACTCAGTTCAAAAAACACACAAAAGAGTTGCATTGAGTTGTCAAGAAACACACCAACTAGTTCCCCTCTTTATGCTCGATGCACTTCAGAGCCAATTCTCTCGTTTCTTTTTTGTCCTTTCAAAATTAAGAGTATTTTTAAGATCATAATCCTTTTTAGGCGATTTGGAAGTTCACTTCTACAATGACACAATGTGGGATCTGGGATGGTTCAGATTTTGGGTGATTTGGAAGTTTTTTAGGCCAAAAATCACAACTTTTGAAATGAGGAGAGGGTTTTGATTGTTGTTTACATATAATCTAAATGGGGTAAAAATTAAAATTTGAAGGACACGCGAGAAACTTGAAAGGTGAAAAAAAATTCTCAATTAAAATGACTAATTGGTTTTGGGGCTTGTAATTTAAATAGAAGAAAGACCGAATCTAAAAAGATAGTCAAAGTAACCCAAGAATGGGTATGTTTTAAGAGGTGTGTTATTTGAACAACCACTAATTTACAAAGGAAAGTAGATAGGGACACGGAAACCAAAGTAATATAGAGAGAAAGTAAAAAAATAATGTGAGTATAAAAGATAAAGTTGTCACATTAGTTGTCACAAAATGGTTGTCAAAATATCATTTCTCATGTTTTAATTAGGCGATTTTTATTTGTGTCCTGCACACTTCTCAAACACCATACTACATTTCAAATTTTTGCTCCCGAAAATATGAAATAGTATGTTCAAGACCCATTCTTTTGGATTTTAGGATCCGAAAGTAGGTAGGCAAGCATTTTAGGGGACTGAAATTGTGAACAAATTTTTTTTGGTATTCGATAGTCATCACATTGGAACACATAACTCTACTTCTGCTTAAGTCAATGGTATATTTCACAATTAAACATTGAGTTAATATGTGTTTTGGTATTTAAAGTTACGATATCCGAATAAGATTGAGTGACGTTGTGGCGGAAAAGTCATGATGACTTTTTTTCTATTTGTCTCATCTTGACTACAATGTCTCTTTTATTTTTCTCTTTCACAAAACACTTTAAATACACTAAAGCCACCATAATGTTTTTCTCTTTTGTTTTTTCTATTTTCACTTCCCTAAAGTCATACAATCTCAATCCAAAGTTATAATTGAGTTTATCGTTCTTCGGATGGCCGGGTGTAGGACATTCTTTTGTTATTTTGTTTACTTTCTCTTTATGAAGCCCCCGATAAGGATACATGTGCGGGTACGAGGATATGTGAGTTTTTTTAAATTTACGATACGATACGGTTAGGATACGTTAGCAAAAATTTATAATAAAACTTATATGTATGTAAAATACTTGAAGAAAATTAACACTGATTACTCTTCATTATTGTTTTTTTTTTTGAAGAAGTTAAAATGAAATATATTACTGCAGCCTGGAAATTTCAGCACAAGTAGTGCAAAAACCCCAGCTGAAAATAGAAAAAACAAAAGAGAAAAACATTATGGTGACATCATTAAAAGAACTCAACACAAATTTTATCTAATGTTGATAAACTGAACCACCTCTCTCGCTACGGTCATCCACATGAAGTATAATTTTAAGTGTTTCATCGAGAAACAATTCTATTAATGCATATTAAAATTGAATCATATACATCTATAATGAATTTTTACAACATTGTCTTTTTACTGTTCATCTTTTTCTATGATACGTATCTGTGAAGTATCTTTGTGTATCTATGGAGCATCACATAAGTATCCGATAAAATATTTATTAAAAATTACAATAATTAATTCCGATACTTCGTGAATACGTATCCGCGAGTATCCGTGAAGTATCGGTATTTGATACGTATCCGATACGGATACGTCTCCGTTTTGGAGTATTTGGGCTCTCTTAAGTAAAAGCAAGACATCTTCGGTACAAGGGCATTTATAGATTACCTACAAACTAGAGTTAAACCCATATCCTAATTATGAGTGAATTTCTTACCAATTGTTCAAATTGGTGTTTGTATTACAAAATATTGACACTGTTAATTTTTTTTCTTCTTTTTTAGATTCATTACCCTCTTTTAATAAAAACTCAGAACATATGTCCATACTTATCTCATCTTCATCAACCATCTAGTGTTCTTATAAATTAAGATTTGAAAATATTAAATAATTGGGATCTAAGTACCTAACAACAAAATTGATTCTTCTTCAAAACCAAAAATTGGTACTCCCTCCAACCTTAATGATAAGCATCCTTAATTATTCCTTCAAAAAAAGCATCCTTAATTATAAACAAAAGTAGGTGACAAAAGTCGATGTATTAGATTCAAATATAAATTAAATACACCAACATTTTTTAATATATTTTTCATATAATGACGATCGAAGAGAGTATTCTCCAACGCAAACAAATGGTTCCTCTTTGAAACCAATAAATGGTTTCTCTTCATCACATATATACTTAAAAAAGACTTAACGACGCATCTTGTTGTCTGATTGTCTTTGATCCTGTGTAAATTTCTTTATATAACATCCCAAATTGAAGAAGAAAAAAATACATGGTTGTCTTCAACACTTATTATAAATCCTTGAGGGTTGAGTAACTTAACTTGTTTAAATCAACTGTCGATGAATTAGAGGTCATGAATTTAAACTCGAATAAATGAGTAAATATTAATTTAATTTTAACTACTAACATTTATCATTACAAAATATTCCTTTTCAAAATCGAAAAAATGGTCATTTTCAACACCCATTAATAGATCATCTCAAAACCCAAAAATGATCCCTTCTATACAAATAAATGGTTCTTCTTCAAGGAAGGATTAGGTTTTTTTTTCTTCTTTTTCAATTATGATTTTCGAAATGGAATTTGTGAAACAAGATTCAGTTTAGGGATGAATTGGTGGATTGAGGAAAGAAATGTGTTTATTATGTTATAGGATTAAGGAACAATATTTGAGAGTAATTTTCATCCATGGCTTCGCCCCTTCTTTTTCATGGTGGTTGATTTTGGGTTTTCGATCACGAAAAGTTTAACGGATATATGTGACCACTTTTTTAAAAGAACGTAATGAAAATTTTAAAAAGATTAGTGGTGCTAACATTTTAGAATAAAATATCAACTTGTAAGAAAATAAAAGGTTAATATGAAAGTTATACTTTTCTATGTCCTTTTACGGACGACAAAAACCATTAAAAACTAGCACACAAACTACGATATCACATATTCATTCGGATTGTGTTGACGTCTCGGGGTGTTGGAGGATGATGATCACCTGTTTTGCAGATGCAATTTCTCTAATTCGATGTGGTACCATTTTTCTAATGGATGGGTACATGAGTGGTGTTGTTCGAAAATGTTATCTTTCTTTTAGACTATTTCTCCTCCTCCTCCTCATCGAATGACAAGCACCAAAAAGATCTATTGTTAATATGACATAGATCCATTTCGAAGATTTGAGAAGCAAGAAATGGAAAGATTCTTTTGAAAAAGGATCAATCAATAGAAAACTTAGTAAATGATATTAAAGTCATCTCTTAAAGGTGGATTTTTGTTAGATAAAACGGAACACATTGTATGTACTATGAATGATTTTTGAACCCTCTTCATTGTCTTCTTTTTTAATAGCTAGTTTATGTGTTTTGTTGGATAGAATATCCCTTGGAATTTTTGTGGTTTGGAGGATCAAATACTATTTGTACTTCTCTTATTCTATCCATAAAATTCATTTTACAGCTAATTTTTTTTTAGGTAAAGATGTAAGTTGAGTTAAGCCTTCCTGACTCTAGCACCTAGATAATAAAGGATAAAGACTCTCTCCAAAAAAAAACATTTAAGAGTAATTTTGCCTAAAATAAAATGACACAAGGTTAAATACTGCCTCGTAATCTAATCTAACTTGTCCCTAAAAAAAAAATCTAATCTAGTCTAATTTTTTCCGGTGCAAAAAATAAAAACTCGTCTAATTTTTTTTAAAGGAACTCGTCTAAATTTTACACTCCAATACAAAAATTGAAAAGGTTAAATAACTAGAGTTCCATTTGGTAACATATAGGGTTGTCAAGACCCATTGTTTTTTATTGATAGATAGAAATGATAAAGTCATTATAAACTCACATATAAGTAGATGTGTTGAGGTTTGAACTTTGATCATGTCATCCAACCTAACAATATCGATATTTTCGTCAATTGAGCTAGAACTTGTAGACCATCAAAACCCACTTTTGTGCTTATAGTTTATGTCTTTTTTTCTCTATTAATTATAGTTTATGTCTTATAAGACCATTTGATCATTAAACAAGATCCGTTTGGTATCGGTCACTTTTTCATGATCTTATAGTTAATTATTTTTATTTAGCTTATAACTTATAGCATTTTTTTTATATATATATTAGCTTATTATAACTTATCATTATTTATCTCAATTTTAACAAACTAATCTTAATTGAGTTTTATTAATATTAAATAAATATATTATTTTTAACGTTATTTCATAAATAAATATATTTATGTACTTATCTTCAATGATACAAATTCAATCATTTAATTTTTTTATTATTAACTATTTATTATAAGTTCATCCGTTATAAACTAACTTATTGATATTTACTATTTTTTATTAAAACTAAGTTAAAGAGTGCCGGAGGAGACCCTTGTTATCATTCTTTAATTGAAACAACATTGAAAGAAAAACACTTGGTCACATTATCCGGTACCATTTTTTATCAGAAAAATTTACATCATTTTAGTTAGGTGAGGAGTAAGAAAATCAAATTTGACTCCCTATCTATCAATTGTCATTTCCGAACAGTCAAAGTTGAAATTCCAAGAAATCAGAAAACCCTAGAAACCGATTTAATCAATTAACAATGCATTGAACTATCAATTCTGAATAACAGATGAATAAAGTAAAATAAAATAACTCACCACAAAATCAGAAGAGACAAAGAGGAAAGCTCTACTGTACCTCTCATTGATCCCCTTGCAAAAGAAAGCACCATCAGCAATAGAATCACACTAGGGTTTATTTTCTTCAGATGAAAATCCACAAATAAGTATAATCAATAAACACACTCTATTCATATTAATATCAATCATCAATCTATAATTTATTAAAATCATCTTTCCTTGAGTATACTAAATTCAACAGTCCAATCAAAACAATCCCAAAAAAAAATACACTCCTAGTATATATTTAAAATAAAATTATGAAAACTGCAATAATTAAAATAATAAATTTCTCAAAAATCAAAGAAGAAAGGATCATTATAATCCCATAAACTAGTTGTATAATCTTCCTCACTTGTCAAAGCTGGCCACATAGAATTTGGAGAACCAACACAAACACCCACTGGATCCAGATCCACTGTTCCATCAATATCGTTATTATTTTGAGAACAACCAAAACTTGATGACCCCACACAATTCTGAATATTCATCGGCTGCTGTTGCTGATTCAAAACATGCTGTGCATGTTGTTGATTCAAAACATGTTGTGCATGTTGTTCTTGATCATGATGACTATTATGACTATTTTGGCCATACGAGGTAATTGATTTAACAGAATCAGCACTTGCATGTTCAAAATCTTGATGTAGTTGTTGATGATGATATTGTTGATGTTGTTGCACTTGCACCATTTCTTGATGAGGATTATGATGAAAATGAACTAAACCATTATTGTTATTATAGAAAACTGGTTGGTGATGATGATGAAAATTATTGTAAACACCAAATGGGACAAAGTTATTGTAAACTGAGAAACCAGAAGGACGAGGAAGTAAAGGACGAAGAGTGGTATTGGAATTGGAAGAAGAAGAGTTACGAGAAGAAGATGAAGAGTTTTGAGAAGAAGAAGCTGAAGGTTGAAGATTAAGCTGAGCCCTAGAACCATAGAGAATAATAGCAGCACGATCATAAGCTTTAGCAGCATCTTCAGCAGTTGAAAAAGTACCAAGCCATTTACGAGTACGTTTACGTGGTTCACGAATTTCAGCAACCCATTTACCCCAACTACGTTGTCTTACACCACGGTATCTGAATTTGTTGTTATCAGGTCCACCTTTACCTTTGCATTTACGGTTATTTTTAATGTTGTTGGTGTTGTTGTTACTGCTGCTGCTGTTATTACTGTTGTTATCAGTGCTGTTGTTAGATGTTTCACTTGGAGTGGTAGTAACAACGGTGTTGGCGGTGGGTTTGGTTTCTTGAACATGATGAAGAGGTGAATCCATTTTTAAAAGGAAAGAGTGTGTGAGAGATGAATGAAAAAAGAAAAGATGGAGAGTGACTACTTGGTTACCTCGTTCAGTGTTATTGTTTCTTCTGTGATGAAATGAAAGTGGTTTCAATGTTAATGGTGGAATAGGGCGGTTGTGCAATTTTGTTTATTTTTTATATGAGAGAGAGTAATGAATGAAAGGGATTGTTTTGCTTTGTAAGTGAATAAAGAAAGAGAGAGATAGATAGAGATACCATTAGATATGTGCACATTGGTTTGGGAATTTGGAATCATTTAAATTTTGTTGATTTTTTTTATTTCTTGACCTTGATAGTCAGGTTTTCTCTTTCGAGGATGGTGTGTTATTTGGGATAAAGTTAATTCCTAGACGATTACAACTAATTCCTAGGTAACTAATTAATGCGTGACATTAGTACTAGCTACCACCTAAGGTTGAACATGTTTTAGTCATTGATCTTAAGAGACTTCAAAGTAGGCCGAAGTAGAATAACGTTCTTTTTAATTTGACTCTTGGATGAAGTCATCGCAAGCATTTTGACGTTCAAGTTAACAATAGAGTAAATAAAGAGTGGTTTTTAGGCGTAAAGAATGTGTACTTTGTGATGAGATGATAAAAGGATATATTTATGGGTTATGTTAACATTATCCTATATTTATACGGCTATTGAAAGGAGCCATTGTGGAGTAAAATGGACCGTTACGAACGACGACCCTGATTAATGGTTGGATTTATTGACCGTTGGAAGGTCAATGAGTGCATTGGTAGGAAGATATGGATTGTGAGGTCGTACAAAAGTTTGGACATTGGATCATTATTCCAAAACAGTTATAAAAACAATACTACCACGAATGCTAGACTAATATTCCATCACGCTCCTTGAAAGGTTTCCGTTTGTTGAGCTAAAAACATATGAAACACAAGTCTTTAAGTTTGAATTGTCAATTTTTGAATGATTATAAGCCGAGCACCCTTTGTGAGATCTAGACCTAATTAGAAATATTCACCGAACTTGTATATGACTGGTCTCAAGTCGTCCGACCTTCATTCGATTACATGGACGTTTGTTAATCGTCTTCAAGTCGGTTGTGTGCATTTATAACGCTTGCACTTATTAATTTAATTTACCCCCTTAGCAACAAAATATAAGTTGTTTTGAACATTCTACAGTATACTTTATGAAAATGAGAAATTACGAGTTATTTTATAAAAGAGTGATGATATATATGCAACGAAAGAATTTTTTCCGAACTCTTCACGAAGCCTTAAAATACAAGTTAATGTGGCAAAACAATTTTAAATTTTAATTTTGTAATTCAAAATACATTGTCCGTGAAATTTGGTTTCCCTACATGTAGCATTATCTTTTATAAAATTCTCCTTCATTGATAATATGTGAAAGATAAATTAAAGAAGTGAAGGGAGAGAAAGTAATAATAGCTAAGGGTATAATAGAAACTATAACATTAATATTTCACTAATATTGTAAAGTGACTTATATTTTGGAACAATTTTTTCCAAAACAACTTATAATTTAGTAGAATTGATATGCCAACATTATTTATTGATCCATCAGGGGTTTTTGAAAGAAGGTTGATAATTTTATTGTTTTTTTGGACAAATTTTTATTGTTAATTAACGAAATTAAACATATTTTTTATACTGAACAACGAAGGGAGTTTTAATATTTTAACTCTAACTAATCTACAATGTCAATAAGTGCCGCTTTACATTTTTTGAATATTTTTTAAAATAAAAAAAAAACTAAACTAATCCATCAAAACTGGAATTGAATCGAGTTGAGAAATCTTGAAAGGAGCACATTTTAAAGTCTTAGAGCAATTCAAATAGGTTCGTTTTTTATGTAGATTAAAAATATGATTAATGTTATCTACCAAAAGAAATATGAATAATGTTTGATAAACATCTCAACATATATATATATATACACACACAACTAAGAGAGAAAGAGATAAAGAGGAGTTATATAATAGATGTGATACGATCTAATAGATTTGATTAGATTAGAAACATAGTATAAAATGAAGTACTTTGATAAGTGTTTGAAAATTAAGGTGTCTAAATATTATGGATCCTAGAAAAAAAATAGAGTCGAAAGGTGAACCCGCCATGTTTACTTTTGCATGTTTACTTGCGGTGATGGGTATTGCAAAAAAAAGAAAATATATATCTTTTGGTTTACCTGTAACGTAGGTTATAAAAGAAAGTAAAATGTTTGGTGTATACACGGTATGAATGTATATATACTTTAAGATACTTCATCCGTTTTTACCCTAAAAAAGAAAATAAAAAATACTTCCTCCATTTTTTTTAACGGTCTCTATTGGGGAAATTTTTTGTTTCCATTTAAGTGTCACTTTTAAAGTTCAATGTAAATTAAACGACGTTTTATCAATTTTACAATTAGTTATTTATTGCAGAGAGAAATATATGAAAATAGTAATAATTATTATATAAAAAATAGTAATAATTAGATTATTGAATAATTATAAAAAATATGCCTATTTTTTAGGCTAAGTTTGGCCTTCCGAAAGTCTGATACTGTCTGCTAGCCTGTTTAAAAACATATATCTTATGAACATCTTTAAATAATCAATGTGATCTAGGTTTAAATAGACTAGCTAGTGAACTAATAAATTAATTAGATTAAACTCTCCTTTGATAATTAACTTGAGATTATAGGAAATTTGACAATATATTATATCATATTTGAATTATAGTATATAATAATATATTTATATATGCAAAAAATCAATGTATACTAATAAGCTTAAATTAATGAAAAAGTTAACAGATTTATATTTTAATTCAAAGTATAAAATATAATAAAATAATAAATAATATTATTCATGTTTACTTAAATAGGTCGGCCGAATAGGCTTAAAAAACTTTCCGAATGACACATGGTCTGACATTTTAAGCTAAATAGGTTCTATAAAAGCCTAAACATTCTCTATTAAAGAAAAAAACATTGTCTGACGTAGGCTAGACCGTAGGTCTCTGTAGGCCGGTCTAGCCTATTCCCATCCCTATCTACGAGTTTATGGAAAAAATATAAGCGAAATCCAATGCACTTTAATAATGAGATCAATGACATAACTTTTTTAATTTTTTTAACTAATGAAATGATCTTGTCCTTAATTCATCATATCATAGAAGTCTAACTTTTTCAACTATGTTCTATCTTTATCAATTAAATGAGAAAACAATATTTCAAAATAACCATTTCAATAAATAAAGTTATTTTGTAACCAAAAAAAAAAAATATTTTGTTTCAACTGAAGCTTATTTTATTAAATCAATCGAAGATATTAAATTATTTAATTACTGTTATAAGATATCATAAAATATAAGGGTAAAGTAATCAAGAAAAACTTATGTTTAAAAATGTTTGTAATGAATTGAAGCCTGGAAATTTATCCAATAACTGAGAGGGAAATGACATGTGAAGTTGCGACAGGGACCATTTTTGAGCAAAGACATATACGGCAACACACAAATTATTTTATCCAAGATAAAGTATGCAGTGCAGCAGTTGAAACAAAAAATATACTACTACAGTAATACTAATAATAATTAAGATTTTTTTTAGGGAATAATTAAGATTTTTTTATTATTCACAAATTTACGTATGTTAAAAAAATTAAAATAATAAATTTATATTAGAACATGTGTATTTTATATTAAATATATAATTTTTTAATTATTAATTATTATTTTTCAATAAGATGTGTTTACTTTTAACTGCTTTAATATTTGTAATAATATTATATACGTCAAACAAACTTTAGTAATTACTTTCTCAATTCCAAAATGTAAACAAAAAATGATCAACAAAAATTAATATATTTAGTTTAAAATTTATTCCAAATATATCAATTTGTATTGATATATTTTTACTTACATTTTGACGAATGAAATATACTCCCTTTAGTAATATGAAGTTTAGTTTTTTTTAAAAAAAAAACTTAAACTATTTTACTTTTAGAAGAATAGGATTATTTTTAAAGAAAAAAATTATGTAAGTGGATCAGTGTGCACGTGGATCTGTCAGTACTGCAATGTGCAGCAAAATGCCCCCTGCTTTGGAACTCATCTAAATTGTTTTCTCAAGTCATATTAATTTAATTTTGAAAAAAATGTGTGACCATCCAAATTGGCTTGGTAAAGTTGGAGCTGTTTCTATAGCTAGCTTGCACTTTCTTATTTTAAGAAACCAAAAACAAAATAAAAAATAAAAATAGTTCCTATTAAGCACTATTTGAATATTTTTGGAAAAATAATTGTGTCTTTATGAATAACGTTTTCTGATCAATGTGTGAATTTTGATTTTTATGTATCGCTTTTATTTCATCAAATTATTCTATGGTTTCTTCACAGCTAGGTAAGGGATTTCCAAGAATTTTTTATTATGCTGGAAAACTATGTGAACCTACACAATTGTGAATGCGAACAATCGACGTGGAAACAAGTGAGCTACTAACTAAAATACATACATTGCACATGATTTTGACTAAGATGAATTGTTTCAATTAACAATTCACGTGAGAAACGTTTAATGTTCGATAATTTTATAAGATAATGCGACCAATCCAAAAATATAACCAAAACTAAGTGCATTGGATTGATTATTTTGCTGATCGGGATCAACATGAACTAAATCAATGTATTCAATCTCGTATGGTTTGATCGAGTTCATAAGAGGAGCGTTATCAACTCTCTATTTTTAACACCCATTTTAACGTTATTTTTTTCATAAGACAAAATTCTTGTAAGTCTCACCACTTTATATAGAACAAATTTATAAAGTATGGATCATACATAAGTTTCGTAGAATAAGAGAATGAGTGTTAGAGCGCTAAAAAGATAGAGTTGCTAATACTTCTCGGTCCATGTTGTTATTGTGATTAAGTACTAGTTTGAAATTGGTTGGTTGATTCTCGTATCCCAAGGCATAAGCTACACTTCTAAGAAAAGTATGTTTCATATTTGTAAAAATTATTCTAAAAAATATAAAGGTTACAAAGACGGACTCTTATGATTGTTGCAAAGTTAGAAAATTAGTTCGCAACATTTTCATGCATAAAATTGTTCTCGACAAACTCAAAGGTTATCCAAAGAGGATAAAGGAATTCATAATGGTGACGGATCATTGGAGGAAATGCTATATGGTTGGAGGTGGTGGTCGGAATCCGAGGTGAAGATGGTGGCAAAAGAGGTGTACCTGGAAGCACCTCTACACCCAAGTCACTAAAAGTTTAATGTGGGTGTAGAGAGTTTAGATAAAAACACCTTAAAATGTTGTGAATGATCGTTTATATAAGCTCAGAGGAGATTGTTGAGTAGTAAGAGAGTCTCAAAACATGAAATTGCTTATAAGGCTGACCCCAGTAGTGATGAAGCCAAACTCAAGGTCAGATTTCTTGTTCCTCCACTCTTGCAATTTATTCCTGTTCTTGGGGATTACTGGATTTTGTACCTTGATCAAGATTATCAGTATGCTCTCATTGGTGGGCATACCAAATTATCTACCTTTAACTTTTCATGTTATATTGTATTGTGGTGGAGAGATCTATGTAGCACAAGCATTTTAAAAATATTTGACACGACATCAATTTATAGGATTATATTTAATTAGTTTATTTTTTAAAATTATTATCGGTATTGATGTGTGCTTGATATTTGTTTAATGTTTTATAGGAGAAGTCTATTGTGGACTTGTGGTCCTTTTATAAATTATGAAACCCCAATTTAGTGTTTACAAAGAATAAAATTAACTTTTAGTTCATGAAAGAAATAAACGAGACAATTTAGCTCCTAGTTGAATCAATTTTGAGATGTGAGAACATTTGGCTAAAGACTTTGTTGTTACAATGTATTTTTCACATGGATGTATTTTTTTTCCAAGGATTTAAATTGAGTTTTTTTTTCCTCGAGCACCACAATTGATCTTCACTCTATTTTATATGTGTGTGTTCTTCTCTCTTTCGGTTATCATGTCATGAATGTATCCTAGTATTCCTTCCTACCATAACTTGGATTATTTTGGTCCTTAGATATTATCCAAGCAAACCCATTTGGATGATGAATCCTACAACAAGCTTGTTCAGAAAGCTAAGGATGACGGGTATGATGTGACCAAATTGCACAAGACTCCAGAGTAAACCTCCACCTCAGTAATTTTAGGGAATAACTAGTTGTGGTCCATGATATGAATATTGTTATGGAACTAGATCTTTACCTCTTGGGATGCTCGGGGTAATTGTATTTTTGAAGTAATAATTTCCAAAAATGTGTAATGATATTTAGAATTAGAGTCTTTCTTACGAGTGTACTAAAATAATAAAGAAGTTATTCTAAGTAACTTATTTTAAAAGTTAAAAATTTCAATTTCCATTGTATTGATATGCACATTTTTATAAAATTTTACTGTTTTAAACTATTAAAGAGTGTCTTTAAATCTCTCGTTAACATGTTTTTTAGAATAATTGAAAATAGGTTGAGATAAAAAATGTTGCTACTTAGAATGATACAATGCTATAGTTTAAGCATCAATATCCTATCAAAACATGTATTGAATTTTAATTAGTTTCATCCCAAATGTGTATATCAAGGATTTCAGTCATTTTTGAAGGGTTTTGCCTATGGAAAACTTACACTTTTTCTTATAGTGTTTGTGTTGAGACTGAGTTATGGTGAAACTCGACCTATGATTAACCCTTATACTTAATATGCTTTTAAAATAGAAAAGAAAAAGGAAAGTCATATCATATGGGCCCATTTGTTATAGATTTTTAAAAAATGAATTTTTTTTTGTATTTTTTTTAACAAGTAAAAATGGAATATATATATTAACACTGAAGTCTCATCTTCAGCACAAGATGATGTGCTTACAGAAGACGACTAAAAATACAATGATGTTTAACTGACAAAATTAGGAATAACCAGTGCCCAGGCAAGCAATGGGGCACGTAAACCAACTATGAACACCTAAAACATACACGGCGTTAGCAACCCTCATCATTTTTCCTTGTATTTTTAAAAATGGATTTTTTTGAAATTTACTTTAAAATAGTAGAAGTTATTTCAAACTAATTTAAAATAAGTTAAAAATGAAATTTATGATATTCACTAACTTAATTATTCATTGTTAGAGATTTTACATAGTAAAAATCACATATGTTTTTAAAATGACATATTTCAAAAATGATTTTTATGAAAAACTATTTAAAATAATTTTTTTTAGAGACTTCTTCAAAATTTTAGTATCCAAAAATTTTTTATAACAAAATAATAAAATACGTAGAATTAAGCTACTAAAACAAAATTTTCATTCGAAATTTTCTTTCTTAAAAAGGCTATAGCAAAAATATATTACACTGTATATCATGTGTTGAATCTATACTAGGATTTAGAACACCACAAAGTATAACAAAAACCGCAAATACTCCTACCTCCAAGCTCCACACATAATTTCATAAATACTAATTTCATACAAGAAAACACATTCCGCATTTCTCTTATGACAAAAGGTTTTAGCCGGTCCAGAACAATGATGATTTTTGGAGAAATCCATTTTTGTTGATGTGTTGTTGCTCCATTGATGATGATTACAGGGTTTTTGTAGAAAAAAAATTCAGGATTTTAATTTTATTGAAGGTTTGTGGTTTAAATTTGATGAAGAGAGTGGAAAAGGAGGGGAATTAATTATTATTTTTTTTGGGTTTTTTTTTATTCTTGATATGTTTGAAGTTTTGTATCTATGTATGAATATGATTGATAAAGATGAAGAACAAGAAGAGGGAAGAGGATGAAGAAAGGGGAAAATGTTAGGTGTTGATGGTGCACTATTAGATTTAGTAAACACGTGTTATCTAATGGTTGTCATTTCAAAAATAAATCAAACGGTTAATACCTAGCAAGGGTTAACGGTTTTGGACAAAGATGATTTATTTGGTTGAAGAAGTATAACCTAAGGGACCAAATCGTAACATTAATTAGTTAGGGGACCATAATAAAAACAACATATAAGTTAAGGGATCAAATAATCAATTAAACCTAAAATACGCCAGTGTTAATCTCTGCGTGAGTTAACTCACGTTGGATATAGGTCTGCGTGAGTTAACTCACGCAGCTACTGATATATAAACAGACATCATTTAATGCAATCCAACCAAGTCATTAATGATTTGTAATCTTGACACATTCATAATTTAACCGAATTACGTCAGTTTAACAACACAATCACATAATCGCACAGAAACGATCCAAATTACACAAATTCATCGTTTATAACACAATCACATAATCACGCATAAACAATCCAAACAATCCAAATTACACAAATTCGTCGTTAATGATGTATAATCACTTAATCACACTTAATGACATATAAACAATCTAAATTACATCAATTCGTCCTTAAATTCCCAAAATCACATAATCTCACATAAAAGATCCAAATTACACAAATTCATCGTTAAATTACACATAACACAAATTTATTAAAATTCAACAATATAGACGCATTACACTATTACATAAAAAGTGGTGCAAAATTTCAAAAACTGAGCATTACTTCTGCGTGAATTAAGCCACGCTAGTGATAATCTCCTGCGTGAGTTAAGCCACACAGACTTGACAACTGTGTGAGTTAACTCACACTAGCCCTTGCTTCTTCTTCAAAAAAATGACGAACCAATCAACAAAATCAGCAAAAATGAATGAGAATTCGTGATACATTACCTGATATTTGATGCTTGATGAGCGTAGAAACTTGCTTTCTAACGATTTGCAATGATTTGGAATGAATATTTTGACCTAAAAAATCGCACTTTTTGGGTTTTTGGAGGTGGAGGGAAAGAAAATGGTGCTTGAAATATGGACTGCTGGGTTTCAAACAAAAACAGTAATCTGCGCGAGTTAACTCACGCAGGGTCAATTTGGTCTTTTCAATTTGAAGCGAGGAAAAACAGTTGGTTAAAGAGTAGAATTCAGCACAAATTGCCTCAGATTTCTTATTAAAATCTCCAACAACAAAAAAAATCTCTGGATTTTTCCAACACAATTTATTTTTTTAAAGTTAAAACAAACACATCCTATTTTAGTTTAATTACACGCTTATTCATTTTGTTAAGAAAAAACTACACTAATCAGAAGAAGTCTCTGTGTTGAAAATTCTGTCAACATTGTGTTTGTTCTGTCACGTTAAAGTATATGATTGACATTTTGAAACATCTATACTTGACCTTCAGCATAGGTAAAATATAATGGATGGTTAAGAACAAAGTTCATATTTCCAGACCAAAATAGTAGCAGTCCATTTGTAAGTTTTATCATAAAAAAATAAAATAGTAGTAGGTAAAATTCCTTATCTTAATCAATCCAAAAATAATGGTAAGAGATAAGTTCACTTATTGATATTGGTAGCATAAAAGTTATTTGCAAGTACGTCTGCCATATTTAGTGGAGTAGCACTTATCAACCATAATTCCTGGTGCAGTTGGGCAATGGTCCAATTCAGGCAACTGATTAGATATATATAGATGAACATGGTAAATCAAACCCAAACATTAACAATTGAAGATCATGGTGTAACAAGTGTGAATGTACCAATCCCAAGTCCATGGTGACCTGATCCGATTAGGTGCATTCATTTGTATTTGCATGAGCCAACACCATAACATTTTGTCATGTATTAAGTACACCGATCGACCATTCTGTCATTTTGAATCCATCTCAATGATTTGACCTAGAGTTATATCTCTAGTTGTTCTATTATACTCCATCTAGACTACTCTTCTTACAGGTGCTTCTATAAACCACCTAAGATGATATTCTAGCACCCTCTCCCGTGCAGGGCTGCTCTAATTTCTCTCTGATCAATGCTGGTAAATGCATTGCCAATCAGAAAAAAAAGAAAAAAAAAACTATTCTATTAAGGGCAGAAACTTATTAAAATTTAAAAATGATAAGTGCAGCTAGAGAATGTGAATATACTCATCAAAATACCCATTGTAGCATTAATATCACAAGAACATCAATTGCATAAAACTTAAATAATAATAATAATAATAATACATTAATATAATTTTTGCATAAAACATAGATGATAATATATTAATATAATTTTTCCTCCTAGTTATTACAGCAAGAAGAAAATATCCCTCTTTCCCTCTACACAGAACCTGAGTTAATCTTCCACATATACTGGACTATTCCATCCTTTCGCACTGGATCTCCATCAAAATGTGCCATGTCCTTTAGTAGTTAATTAAGTACCTCGTGATCTCCAACGACAGCATAGCCAATACCTCTTAAGAGCATGCGTAGAGTAGGACCATATTTTGAGAGCTCCACAAGAGTAACTTGTCTGTTTTGAGGTATATCGGCCTTCAATTTTGCTATAGCAATAGCACGTGATATCCCACCAATAGCATCAACCAAACCATGAGATGCTGCGTCCTTATCGGTCCAAATCCTCCCATGTGCAACCTTTTTCATCTTATCTAACTTGCCTAGAGTCATTATTAACCTCAAACGAACCACATTATCTAGCACTTTGACATCATCATATGGGATAAATGAGGGCAACTCATTGTCAAGGTTAAAGTTTTGTGGAACCGTTCCTCGAATTGAACCGGTTAAAGTAAGATTTTCTGCTACGATAGCTCCTGCTCCCATTGCCATGTAGTATCCTGCACTTGTTGCCGCATCAGACATTGAAGCAATGGCAGGTTTTTTGGAAGCAAGAGATCTGATTGCCTTCAACATTGACTGAGATGCATGAAAATCACCTCCTACACTGTCAATCCGGACAATAACAGCCTTGATTTTTTTTGAATCTTTGACCATACCAATCTTTTCAATGAAATTTCTTGTGACGATGTCACTATCCATAGTCCCTAAGACTCGGATGATGGCTATTTGTTCTTTAGCCTCTGATATTCCCACAGTCCATTTTCTGACTTTAGAGTATTTTCTAAAAGAAATCATAGGGAGTGATTTCACTTTCACCCCAAGCCTCTCCTTCATGAGAGTGATAACCTCATCATCATAAACTAAGCTTGATATGAAACCCTCTTCTTTCAGTTTATCTAATCGATAAACACCTTCATTTATGAAGTTTTGAACTTCTTCTCTTTTCTTTTCTTCCCTCTAGAAGAAGAGACTTTATCCAGCCAATTTGAATAGATATTATGTAGCAATGCAGTTTCTGCTTCACTACTATCTAGTTGTGCCTCACTATTATCTTCAACATAGCGATACAAATTGACATAAGGATTGCCATACAGATCATTGTCATACCGAGCATTGTCATACAAACCATAGTCATAACCTCTATCAAAACTGAGGTAACTGAGGTCGTCGGTGGTGAATCCAACATGACCATTGGGAGGTGCAAAAATCTCATCACATGCGCAGGCAAGGTAGTATTCTTTTGGTTGAATTGAAGGGACATAAGCCACAACCGTCTTTCCTGATTTTTTAAAATTTGATATTTGTCTTCAAATTTCATCAAGTTTTGCCCAGCCACAATCTAATGAGTAAATATGAAGATAAACGGCGGAAATACGAGGATCATAAGCGGCTTTCAAGAAATTATCGCAAATTTCAGGCAGAGATAATACCTTTGAGTTGCAAAATATAGTCGTGAGCTGATCGGATATCTTACCTTTGTAAATTGATTTTCAATACACTTCCATATTGAACACGCTCCAATGGTAAAGCTACCATGGTCTTGAGCCCGACAAGAAATTTGTTGAATCCGGTGAGCAGGGGCTCGAAATCGAAGTCTCCAGTGGGATAATCTTTGGCATTGGAAGAAGATAAGGATAAGTAAGAGTAAGAAGAAGAAAAATGGAATTGGAATGGTTTGGGAATGGTTGTGCGGTAGAATTGGAAGGGTTTGGGGATAGGAGGAAGAGATAAAAAGCGTGGTGGTGATACTGTGCTTGTGCGGTAGATGTATCGGAAACGGAGGGACATTTTGTCGCTGCTGAATTAGGGATTTTGGAATGTAAGGAAGAAATAGTAAGTTTAGGTTAGGGTTTCTCTCCAGAATGCTGCTCATATATCATTCTCAAAACCCTAAACCCTAAACTCTAAACCATTTATATATTAAATTGGAAGATGATGTGCAAACCCTGGGGAATCCATTTCCCTTGTTTACATGGGATCCCTATGAATTTCAGATTTCAATCAGTAAGTAGTGTTTTAGAGATTGTGACGTTGATATTTGTCGTTAAGTTTTGACTGCATACATTCTTGCTCATGCAGCAACTCTACTCCCTATACTCAAATTCCAGGTTCATTCTTGTTTCTGTTCCTTCCTTTCAGAAGAGAAAAACAAAATTCAAGCCAACTTTTTAATTAATTCAAAATTGCATTATTTTTGTTATTATTTAAATTATTTTATTTATCAGTTGCAGTTTTTAAGGCTCTTTAACTTGCCTTTTGATTTCCCTCAAAAAAAAAAAAAACTTGCCTTTTGATAATGTCTTATTTCTTAAAATCCCTTTACAAAAGCTTGTTTTCTAATTTTCTTGTGGTGCACTCCTCCCTCTTTCTGAAATCCTTTGGGTAAATTATGATAGACTTTCAGCAAAATAAATAAAAGTAAAGTATAATTTATTCAAACCACAAGAAATACATAATGACCAAACTAGTTGAACATTATTCGTGGAACAATCAATCCCCAACATCAGTGGCTATAGCTCTTTGTATAATAATATGATAATTCTGTAAAGCCATACCCAAAGACTTACCTTCAAAATTAGATCAATGAAAAAAAAATAAAACCAAACAAATAAAATAGAAAAGCTTCTCATCAACTTTGACATGCGAAAAAAGTATATAACAACCAGACTCATTTCTGAATCACTGTTTATGCTTCTGGAGGGAATCAAATTTAAGTTATAACCACTCAGTGACTATCCATATTTCTCAGTTTATAAAAAAATCTGAATGTTAAATGTTAACCAAACACATTTTTTTAAAAGTATATGGAATCAAAGCTTTCTTTGGATGAGAAAAGAAAATGAAAGAAAAGAGTGTTAACAGAATATAAATAGTAGAAAGTTAATGAAAAGTGAAATGATATGAGTGATACACGAAAGAAATTGAAAAGAAAGAAAGTTATATTTTTTATTCAATGACATATAATTGCTTTTAAGGGTTAAATATGTTTTTGTTTTTATAAATAGAGCGAAATTCATTTTTTTAGTCCTCATAAAAAAAGTGACATGTTTTTTTTTAAAGAAAAAAAGTGATATGTTTTGGTCCCTATAAAAAATTTCAGCAAATAATTTTAGTCTATGTTAAATTAAATTTTCTTTAATTATGTTTAAACTTCTAAATTTTTGAATGATTTTTTAAATACATCTTAAGAACATCATAAGAAACTCTTCTATAAAAATGTTTTAATTTTTTAACATGTAATGAATTAAATATAAATTTTTTAAAAGCCAAATTTTCAAGATTAAATGAAAGTTTGGATCTAATAATCAAATTTTGAGCTACTTTCTTGCATAGAAACTTTGTATAATGTTCTAAAATACGTATTTAAAAAATCTTTAAAAAAATTAAAAGTTTAAGTATAATTAAACAAATTTTAATCTTACAAGGACTAAAAGTATGTGTTGGTCCCTGTTAAATTAAAATTTGTTTAATTATACTTAAACTTTTATATTTTGAAATAATTTTTTACAAACATGTTAAGAACATTATAATCTCTTTTATAAAAAAATTATAATTTTTTAACATGTAATGAATTAAATTTTTTAACATATAATTTTTTTTAAAACTTCAAAATTTCAAGATAAAACTAATGAAAATTTGGACCTAAAAATGAAATTTTTGAACTTGCTTATTGTGGAGGAATGTTTTAAAAAAGTATGTAATTAAAAAAATTCACACAAAAAAAAAAAACAAGTATGTAAAAAATCATTAAAAAATTTAAAGTTTTAAGCATAATTAAAGAAATTTTAATTTAACAAGGAATAAACATGCTGAATTTTTTTATAGGCACCAAAATATGTTACTTTTTTTATGACGACTAAAAATCAAAATTGACTATATTTATAAAGACCAAAAACATATCCAACTCTACTTTTAAATATAAAACACAAATATACATGTTTTTGTTTGAATACATATGTTTATAATTATAATATCGATCTTTAGAAAAGTATTTGTATATTTTAAAAGCATGAACGCTATGTGTGTATACCTGTATAAAAAAGTTCAACGTTTGTTTGATGGTTACCAAAATTATTCTCAGAATTATTCCATAATTATTATAAAGGTGTGAACTTTATTCCATAGAAAGTTTAGAAAATGTGTTTGGTTGATGACTTGAATTCCTAGGAATTTTTTAAAAAACAATATATAATTATTAAAATATATAATGTAAAAGAGATGTACAGGGATATAAGTAACGATAATCATCTAAAAAAAGTAACAATAATTATTAATAGAAAAATGCTAAATATCGTGAACATTACTATCCCAAAAGTATTGTGAATGTATGTTTCTAAATAGAGAGATGCTATTGAAAGCGAAGGATATTATCCCGAGCTGCGATAAATTGTGAGCGCTGGATATTTAGATTAGCGGAATACAAGAATGGTTGAAAGTAAAAATGATGAGTTGCTACAATAACTATATGCCTATTGTGAATTTCTCGTGAATTTTTTTCCGCATCAAGTAGCATTTCTCTTCTAAATATTGCACAGTCACTTGTGTTATCTATGTATCTTTCTCTTTCATTTGTTTTTTTTTCTTCTCCCATTGGTATCTTCTATCTTATCTCTCTTTTTTCTTCCAGAACCCTTCACACGTTTCTAAATCATGATGGAGTACTTGGGTCAAGTTTAAAAAAATACGAGATGATACTTGTAAGCGGTGGTGGTTCTAATTATTTTATAATATCTTTAGGAAATGAATATTTTAACTAAACTTTTAAGACATATGGCAATTGCCAAACAACGTTTCATGAAATATTCATGAGCATATGTCTCGCGACATATAGCATCGCTCTTATCAATAAAGACATATGCCAAACAAGTTTATACAATAAGACATATGACAATTGCCAAACAACGTTTCATGAAATATTCATGGGCATATGTCTACATATAGCATCGCTCTTATCAAATAAAGAGAAAGATGAAACATTTATACAATACACAACCGCCTAGAATAAAAGTTTCCAACGCTTGTTAGAGGAGATTAGGTAACCAGACTACATGGGTAAAAATAAAAACTCTTTGCTGAACATAAATTTTTCGTGGGAACAAATTTTATTCCCTTATAATAAACACGTGAATTTATTAGTCTATCCTTGAATTCTCGGAAATATCTTTAGTATCCATGAAACAAACACATATATTGTAGAAAGAAAAAAAAAACATTATAAAAAAATAAATACAACATGATAGAACTCATGCAAGGAAAAAAATGAAAAGAAAAAAAAGTTGATGGTACGGTGAGTTTTCTCTTCACGTGGGAAACAAAAGTTTTTCTATTGCATCAAAATGGAAATTCCTCTAAAACAAACAATATGCAAGATTCTCGTTCTTCTTTTTCATGATATTATTTATTCTTGAGAATAAATTTCTCTTCCATAAAACAAACATTCCCTACTCTTTCTGTTTAAACAGAAACATAAGGATTAAGATTCTCTTCTTCCTTTTTGTTTATGGTAAAATTTATCACTTCAGCAAATAAATTCAAAGATTAGTCTATGACTGGAATTAGATCCTTAACAAGTTTTAAGTTGACAAATTTATTGGCACAAATGTAAGTTTGAAGAACAAGAAACATATGAACATAATATTTTTTTTTTACCAAATATGAAAATAAAATTAAAAACATAAATGTATGAACATGAATTTAAATACATTAATACGTAAAAGAATACGACAAAAAGTGTAAATGGCAGTATTATTGAACTTGTGTTACATGCATTATTCAAACATACAGTCACCAAGATTGAGGATTTTTTGAGAGAGGATGTATACATCTATTAGTCACTTAATGAAATCAAAATGAACTCTCTAATTTGGAGACGAATATCCTATTTATAGAAAATTATAATGACTACTTGTTGCATTGCATGTATGGCTTGTCTTTGTTTCATTCAGGCTTGGAAATTCCTCAACAAACTTCAATATGAGAAAATCTCATGCGACTTACTCCATTGAACTTGAAACTTAAAAATTCAAATTTTGTATATAACACTTTCTCATATTCAAAAGACAGAAAATGTTAACATACCATTACTTATTTATTACATCCCTAAACATCTAAATACATCAAATTTTCACCTCTACGTATTCCACTAGATGACTCAAACATGCATTATATCAATATTATTTTTAGCTTCTCTTTTGTTTTCCTTGCACTACACCCGAATCTTGTTTCAATTTTCTCCAAATCATTCATTAAGTTACATCAAATAACTTTCGCAATTCTATCATAATACTAATATGGATCGATTCCCTTTGCAGATAGTTAGATCAAAACCCTAAATGATGAAATTGAGGCGGTGGTGGAAGCCAAGGGTCTGCGGTGGCAGTAGTGAGGGATCTATGTAAGCACCGGTGGTAGTGGATCGTACATATATCTTATGGGGAATTTGAAAGCAACCTTCATGGCTACTTGAGTGGTCTTCATGTTGTGGAGTGTGGACAAGGCCAACAAGTGGTGTTTTCACTTCAGTTCTAATTCTAGCCTCTTAATTTACAAACTAGCCTCTTAATTTACATTAATAAATTCATATGTAATTGCGTGGTGGTGATTTATATATATCACAATTTTGATGGTCGTGGTGTGATTTTGCTGGGTGTCGATTGTTTTGTGGCTAAAGTATCGTTTTTTTGTTTATCAAATGGATTATGACGGAGTTTTGGTTGTCCTGTTGATGATGAGGAGCTTGTGGGTGATTTTTTTTTTTTTTTTTTCGTTATTTGCTCATGGTGACCTCATATTTGGGTCCATCTCAGCCGCCGCTTACTCGCGTCGGTTTAAGGTTGTCTTCGTTTTGGCTCGTGGCTTCATTTTGGTGATTCAATTTTGGGTTGTTTTCGAGCTGGTTTTGTTTGCGCTACCATTTCACTTGTCTTATAGATTTGTTTTCTGATGTCTGGTGTCCCGATTGCTTTTGCTTCAACATCATAAGTTAGTGTCCAGTTTTCAAGTTTTTCGGTAAGTTAAGGCGACTTCTCCAATGGACTAGGAGTTGAGGGGGTGACATAGTGATTTGTTTCTAGAGTTTGGTGAGCCGATCACTTTTGATTTAAGATTGAGAGTCAATTTTCTTGACACAAGTTTTAGGTCTCGTTATGGTGTCTTCACCTATAGACCAGGTCGATTAGTGGTGAAATTTGAATGAGTGTTGAAATAAGTAATTTTTTCGTGTGTTTAATTGAGCTTAGTTGTGGTGATGAGAATGAGAGACGTTGTTTTTAGGGTTTTGGTTGGTTTGATGGTTTTTTGGAGGGGTTTGGTGTGAGTAGCGGACGATAGGTGATTGAATTTTGTTTATGTAGTCATTCACGATGGAGTTGGGGGTTTTGGCTCAAGTTTGGTTTATGCTGGTGTGTGGGGTTTTAGCTTTGTTTTGGTGTTGACCTTTGTTTCGGAGGCTTGCTTTTATTGGTGCTTGTGGCAGCACTCGATTGGGTCTTGTCTTTATCGGTGTTTATGATAAATGAGGTGTCTTTATTTGGTTTGATGTTTCTATCTTATCAGTCTTTGTTCGTCTTGTGCAAAGACTTGGTTATAAATAAATTTTGCCGATAAAAAAAAATTAGTATAGAATGTGATCTTTTAAATTTGTCATTTTCCTTAAATTGATGCAAACAAAATGTAATATAAAGGATTAAAAGAAAGAAAAAAAAAACTAACAAGACCGATCCGAAAAATAGTCAAACCTAAAGAACCATAAGTAAAATTTTGTTGGATAAATTTATGAATGGTTACCATATGTTTGGTAGAATGCAACACACCAACATGGGATGTAAGAAATAATTAATGTATCTTGGCAGGTGTTTTATTTTGGACCATGTGTTGTTGTTGGATTTGATGTGCTATATACGGCAAAATAAAACCATTCAAACCTTTATGGTCTAAACATTAGTCTTTGGATTCCCATAAGAGAGTACAATTGGTGGGGTTTATGACTCAGAAAATCACAATTGGTATTGCATTCTTCAATAAAACAGTACAGTTAGACCCACTTCCAATTCCATTGAGAGAAACCCTTCAAAGATGATCAAAGTATCAAACTTCTAGTGTTACTATCAAACTACTAGTCTCACATTACTTAGGTAGTGCCAATGAATGCTGAGGTTGCTCTTGTGTATTGTCTATATCAAAATTGGTTCATCTGAATTCTTAAGGTCTAGTCTAAATAATTGAAAACCTATGGATCATTTTGATTTGGATAGGGACTAGTCTACATATACTATTACTTATGAATAAAGAATAACCTTTATGAATAAATTCATATCATTGATCAATTTATTGAACAAAAGATTACAAAGAATTATAAAGGAGAGATTATATAACAAATTTAAAAAACTTAACAAACTACTATAACAGAAATAAAACTAACTAAACTAGCTTATAACTAACTAAAGGATGATAAGCAAAAAATGTTATCAACAAACTGCTTATCTAATAATATGGTCCTGGTCCATAAGCAGAATTTCATGATTTACATATGTAAGGTTTTTCTTTATTTGCGTTGCGTCGCGATCTTTGATATAACAAAGAATCACTGTCAAAATTGACTGATGCAATTCCAATCACAGTTGCGTTGCGATTGCAGAGACATAAAAAACTATGATGTTGCAAATGCAATTGCAGAGACATAAACTCTGCATATATGGTACAAAAGTGAAACTAAATAGGCCAAGAAAATAATCATATTTTCTAGCAGTTTCTATAATAACTGAGGAATCATAAATTGGAAAACCAAATCATTCATGTAGTTCTTATTTATTAGCATATACAACAGAAGCACTCCTTTTGATTAATCACACAATTCAGAACAATTACAACAAAACAAAGGAAAGGGGGTTGATAACAGCATTAAAATATGTAAGGAATTTGAACGAAATCATCGACAGTTTCATTTCGACTAAACGATTGAGATGAAGAACTGTGACTTAAATTATCACTAAAGTCACTGCAAGTGAAAAACTCAGGAAAAGGTGGCAAACTAACATTTGAATTCATCATATCATTGGAAAAAGAAGAAGTAGGAGTAGCAGCAGCCGCAGCGCAACGAGCCAGACGATCCTTAGCAATGGCAAGATCATGTTGAAGTTCAACCATCTTCCTTTGCAAAAGTGCTATAGCACCTATGCATCCATAAACAGGATCTCTAAGCCTTGCATCAGCTTCATAAGCCAAAGAATTCACAGTTTCTTCCCTTTGTTCCTCTGGAACTTCGATCAGAATCTTGCTCACATTGCTTGCTCCAAATACTTTGTGAACTTTCGCGAATTTCTTGCACTCATCGGAGCGAAAGTATGGAGCAAATATACAATTTGGTATGCATCTTCTTTTCAGAAATTTGCAGGCTGCACAAGAGGAACTTGACCTTGGTTCATAACCCTTCATGATTTTTCTAGAGTGCTCTCTATCTTTAGTTTTAGTGATGATAAATGTATGGTTCTCACTATTGGTATATTTTAGTGAATTGTTGCTATTTAAAGGCAATCACATTTCTTGGCCTATTAGATCATGTGAAGTCCTGGTTTGGGAATTGCATGGGCCAATGCTGTCTTTTTACTAAACTTTTTTTGCAAAAAAAAGTTTTGGCCAATTGGGTATTGACGGTTTATCAAGGTTAGACAAAGTTTCCATATTCAATGAACTCTAATAGAGATACTTACATATTATTTACTAACAAAATTCTCATATTGACAATGTGATTCGAACTTAGATCCTTATGAGATATGAGTTGAATCTTGACCAACATCATTTTAGTACACTTCTTTATTTGTTTATAACAAAATTTATTTATCTATTTTTTTTTTCTTTGGCTTTAGTCAAGCATTTCACATTTATGAGTCATATGCATTCATATTAGGAGTGCAAAAGTAGGTCCAAATAATTGATTCATGTGGACAATGGTGGTATGTGTTGGTTGTTTTCAAGTTAGACATGATAGTTCCTGAATAAAGATGAGGGTATTTTTCTTTTTTGATTGATTGAAGAAAAGAAATGTTCTCAATAAAAGTAAAATTATCCCTTAACAAAGAAGGGTATGGTCACAAATACAAGAGGGAAACCAATAAGATCAAATGGAGTACTTTTACATGTTGAAATCTTCCGTACAACATAGTGGAGCCAAAAATAAAGCCATTTGAGATGTTTTTAAACTTTCTATCATTAGATATTTCATTTTTTGGTTGTGATTTTTATTTTATTTTTATATTCTAGTTGCTGTCTAACGACTGAAACTGAAAGTTTAAGGTGCATCTAACATATATGAATACACTTTTTTATTAAGGGGAAACATACATAAATACATAATAACCTCTAATTTTCCCTTTTTACTCCTTAAGAAAGAAATAAAATAGGAAGACATAAGAAATATTATCCACATTATCTTTCTAACACTTTCTTTAACATCTCTTTTATTATGTGAAATCCATACGATTTACGTGAGATCTATTTTCAAATGTGTAAGTAACTCAAATGAATTTTACCTAATAAAAGAGTAAAAGTTAGAAAGAAAATGCTCATAACACACATCATTAATAGATACATATTTTTCAAGAATTAAAAGTTATCAACTTACTCTTTAAAATCTTCAATGTCACTCAAGTTATTTTTTGATAGATGCTTTTTTGAGAGGATACTACAAGCAATGCCTATAGCTTTATGAGAACAAAATAAATTTTGATTAAATATGTTGAAGTAAAAGATTGATTATAATGTGGGTATGGCTGAACATATCTATTATTACTTATTGGATCAAGTAGTTCGTAAAATCAAACGTGAAATTGGTACCAAAGACTCAAAGATGCATAGATTAATAATATAAGTGAAATTAATAAAATTAAGTGAAATTATTTTAGAAAATTAATAAAATAAAATGATGGTTGGATCAATATGGTCATAAAATTTTAGAGATCAAATTTATACTTGTTTGATTAAAAAATAGATATACTAAAGACTTTAAAGTGTATCGAGAATTTATTTATTTTATTAACCTTTTGTTTCTTAAGAAAAATAAATCTTAAAAGTTTGGAGTTTAATTGAAAGACAAATAAATCAAACCAATAATTATTTCATACAAAAATTGAATCTGAATTCTTCTAAACAATTTGTTATAGGACGGTGTTGATTATCCACTTAAAGCCAATCATTTGATGAGTGTAATAAGTATTTAGCATGTTCAAATATTCAACTTGGTAGTAAATGTCATATAACGACTTTCTATCATTAATTTCATTGAATATTAGTATGCAACTTTGGAGCTGCAACTATTGTACAGATTTGCTGTCACATTATCGGATCCTCAATGATAATCAACAATTCATTGTTAGGTCAGGGGCTCTGATCATAGGCCAGTTTGGACGGACTTGCGATCAGTCACTTGCTAAAAACATCAGTATTCACGGCTTCAACTATTACATATTTTACATGGTCAATGCATAGTGAATCTCTTAAAAAATTTAATATTTTTTTGAATTGTGTTATTTTATAGTCCTTTAATATGACAATTTTTAAGACAATCAAAATTTTACATAAAAAATAAGGTATTAGCACAAAAAACCAAAGGAATAAAAAGAAATAATCAAAATATAATATGAGTATAAGAGAGAAAATTATCAAAAAATAGTTCAATTTTTTTTGCTTATATTACGATTGCATGCTTATTTCATTTATTTATTTTACTTTGTTAGTAACACTTAAATTTTTAACGTGTGTATAGAACATATCTATATTATATATAAATGGAATATGGTATTAGTTTGTACACTACTAGAAAAAGCAAAATTAGTGACGGAAATTAGTGACGGAAAAAATGAAATTCCTCACAAATTCTTTGGTCGCAAAATTTAGTGAGGGAATTAGAGAGGGATTTCACATTTTCCCTCACTAAATATCCCTCACTAATTTTTGTTTTTTTAGTAGTGGTATCTTATGCTAAATCTTGACTTAACAATATGTGATAAAATATGGCGTGTCTAGCGAGAATTCAACATGGCCATTCAAATAAAGACTCCATTCTTAAGATACTCATGTTTACTATAGATCTCTTAAAAATAAAATGGTTACTATATATTTCACTTTGGCCACGTGGTTTTAAAAGTTCTAATTAGATCCCTTACGTTGATGACATTAACATTAGTTGGTCCTTATATTAATTCTTCACTTAATATTATGTAAAACGTGTCGTGTCTTCTGTGTTGGTCCTTAAAATTAGTATGTATGTTTCTTTTATTTTATTTTATTTCAAAAAAATCTTTCCATAAAAATGGATTTTGCTCAAAAACAAGTTTATGTTAATTAGAAGCAAGAAAAGATATAAGCATAGTTAAGTCACGCATCAATTTATATTAGTTCATATCAACCTGATAATTGTGTCTAGTCCTCTCTTTGCCATAATTTAACAATTTATATACACTAGTGAGTATCTTCTAATTGTCACTCTACCTATCCTTACAACTTCTTACCAACAACACAACCTTGTGCAAATTAAGAAAATTGCCTTCATCTGGAATGATACCAGATACAACTGATGCATATGATTAAGCTTTGTTTGCAAGTTTGGAGAGAAGGGGAAGAAAAGACTTTGAGAGGTGGAAAATATGAGGAAAAATAGAAAAATCTTTTAAATTTTTTAAAAGAGTAGTTTTTTAGAGAATGATAAATTAATGCATATGATTACTATATTTTTAATTTTAAAAATAATATACCAAAATAGATTTAATTTTAAACCATCCAAAAACCCCCAAAACCATCCTCCAATACAATTTTTTAGTTCCCCAAATGAGGAGGATTTAATATTATGAAGAAAAGTCAACCCTCCATAGCCCCCCTCCCATTTTCTTCTATTTCTTCCACTTGCCCATTCCTTTTTTTCCCAAGCCTTCCCCTCCATTCCCCTCCAAATTCGCAAACAAAGTCTAAGGTGTTTTGCTTTTCAATGTGTTTAGATCACTCAACACGAGTTGTTCTTAAACACTTAACAAGTTATATGAAAGTGTTTTCTGAGAAAGTTTACAAGTTAAAGCGCTCGAAATCGAAATGAATTTTAACTTGATGATACTTTTTTGTAAGGCTAGTTATATGGTACAAACATGAGGCAGATGTTGTATCATGTAAACATTTATTTTCACCAATGGATCAGTACCTTCCACTATTGAGTCAAGTGAAATATGAAATGACTTATTGATTCAACAGTGAAGAAAAAATATTATACATGATACAACACTATCTTACATGTGCACCATCGTTTAGAATTGACTTCTTTGTATTTATTATTGTTGCAACATCAAATCCTTACAAGTCTTGATAGTCTATTTGAGGCATAATACTCTTAAACACTGATTTTCTCATTTTTCCTTGATTTTGTCTTCATTCAAGTAGTGAAGTTGTATCTCATGTAAATTTGAGGTGATTTTTCTTGATTTCTTGACTTCATATATGTTCGGCTACACACTCAATAAATCATATGAAATAACACATGACAATTTGTTCTTTAAAATGTTGGGTTATCATCAAAATTAATTAGGAGATAAAATTTTAAGTCTTTTCGATTCTAATAAGAAGAACCTAATTAATTCAAACACTCTGAAAATAGTATAACATTTTTACAATTATTAGTTATTTTTTAGAGGATTAGTTTTTTTTTTTGTTGAAAAGGACAATTATTAGTTAAAAAGTGAAGAAAAGAAAAATCAACAATTTATCTAATTTAGGAGTTGTAGATGGTAACACTAACACATACTTGTTAGAAAGAAAATAAAATAAAAAAGCGAAAAACAGAGGTGACTTTTTATCTCAAAAAATGAAAGACAATAACTTTTATGATTATTATTTTTGATTAGGTGTCTCGTGGGGTATGATCAAAAGAGGAAGATAAATGTCACCTCAAAGAACAAAGGATTAAGTGTGGTGGTAGAATGAAGAAAGGGATAGATGATGATAATGCATGCACCCTCAATCAAATATCCAATTTCTTAGATCCAAGAGCCCACTAGTTTAATGCATGTCGTTTTCCCTTAAAACAAAAAATAGACATTGGATTGTGGGGATAATGGCCCTTTAATATTAACCGTTTGATTAAGATCAACGGTGGGTGATTAACACGCGCACGAGTGGATCGCGGAATCACGGATAGTATTTTCCGCGAAATGGGCCGGCCCAGAAATGATTTGAAGACTAAGACCCACTTTCTCTCTCTTTCTATCTTATTTTCTATCTTATTTTTGTGTTTCGATTTATTTGAATGTTGATTTGGGACATATGTGGGAAAAAATAAGAAATAAAGTGGGGTGCTCAGAAATCAGATTTTCATTTTTCTGATACTTTGATGTACTATGCTGCTTTGATGGACCTAGCTTGACTTAGTCATAAGGTGGTGAGTGATTGTAACGTACCTTAATGAACCCTCTCTTACTCTATCATTATTTTGCTTTTTGTGAATCAAACCTTTTCGGATTTCTCTAAAGAGCAAAGGAATTGATTGGGGGGAAGAGCATCTTTATGTTCTGTTCAAATGAAAAAAATGTGGCAATTCCCATAGACGATGGAGAGGGGAGAGATTACCTAAATTTTATACACAAAAAGGTCTCATGTATCAAAATTTATTTTAGACTGCAATGTATGCCTATGGAAAGAAAAGTCCCGAAAAGCTGGAATTAGCACAACCCGGCGATCAAATTTTTGGTGGGAATCATCAATTTTATAATGTTTTAATAACGGCTTACCATTGAAAAATTGTTGGACGAATGCTTAAGTGATAGTAAGTATCAATAATAATTTTTCAACTTGAATCCTCAGTGATAGTTGTGTGGCGAATTTACAATAGACCTAAACGTTAAATTAAGAGAAAATGACATACAACCAACTATGTCATATGGCTGGTTGTAAAAGCTCTAATTCGGTTGGCTGAGGCAACCCAAACAAGATCGAAGTCATGTTACTTAGCCTTTGTTTGGATTAGCGGTGGAGGCAAGATTTTCGTGCCCTGAGGCAAGATTCAACGTGATATTGTGAAGCTAGTATTTATGGCTTCACTACAAACGTGATTTTCTACCGGGGTTTTGAAAATTTTATTGTCATTCCAAACACATACTTAGTCTATGGGCTCAAACCCCTACTATGATTTTCATTTTTTTAACAACTGATTTTTTTTCTTTTCAATTATTTTTTTGAAGAGGCTAAAATAAATTATATTACCACAACAAAAAGGCTTCCTAGCACAAGGTGTGCTAAGGAAGAAACACCTGAGTACAGACAAGAGTCTGAATAATATTTACAAGGCTAACGCAGACCACCAAAAACCAACAGTAAAGGAAAAACAATTAGCCAATGTCGAGGATAGAAAACGGACTAAGCCACCAACCATGATAATTGAGGGAAAGACTGACATGGTTGTTTATGTTTAATTTTTGAATTCTTGATCACAATTTTTTTTCTTTATTACTATTGCCATCACAAACAATAATATTCTTTTTCTAACTCAACATGAATAATATTCTTTTTACATTGAACTTTAACATTAATAGTGGACTATACTATTTTTTTAACGAATCTTTTTTTTTTCTTCCTTAAAATACTCGACTTATATCAATTTTTTCTTAATTTTGTTGAGCCAACAACGATGGGATGGAGGACCTTGAACTTTAGGAGCTTCGACCGTCATAGTTTTGAGCAATGTTTAAGCATCGATCTATCTATCATATATTACTTCTAACACATTATCACCTTAACAATTTTCGCATATAAAGGTCCCTAAAAAAAAAAAAAAAATCGCATATAAAGGTGATTGGAAATTTATATCTTTAGAAATGGTACTGTACCATTATGTGTTTTTACAGTTAATATAAAATAGTTTAAATTAATAGTCCAATTTTTAGCTTTTAAAAATTGCAAGAGAATCCCTTTCTTTAATTGTCATCTATGTTATTCCCTTCCTTTACAATTGAAAAACCCTAACAAATCTATGTCATCTATGTTATTGACATAGCCTATTAGCAACCACTAACAAAATCCTCACTAAGAAAACCAAGCAGATAAGGTACACCTTTTGGTGGTACCTACAAAGAACAGGATGTACACTAAAAAGACTTTTGTTAAACTATAAAAAGATTATTATTTTTCATATTTATTGTTTTTAGTTATTACATTCACCGATTTACATGTTAAGCGTAAAAATTGACAAATTCCTTACGCTCTGATTAGGGTGGGAATAAGTCAGGCCATTCGTCAGGGGTCTATGGCTCGACCTATTAAAAGTTTGGTCTGACCTAATTCGTTTAATAAATAGGTCAAACATGAACTTTTTAAAAAGCCTATTAATTTAAATGGACTAGGCTTAGGCTTATAAAAAAGTCTATCAAACCTATCAAGCCGACCTGTATATGAATATATTATATTTTCCCACATTTATTATTTATATAGTAATAAAAAAATAAAAAAAAAAACAAAACAGTTCTTTCAAATTATCATACTAAGTTGGTGATTTTTTTTTATAACATTGAAGTTTTTATGCATTTTTTCCTGCTTAAGTACTGATTTTGTATTCAGTTTCTTATTGTTTGAAAGCTTGTTAAGTTAACATTAAATACCTATATTGTTATTTGATTTGTGTGAATTTTTGAGACTTGGTACTAATATGCCTAAGGTTAAATATGGTTATCAGATCAAGTTTGAAATCCTTCTTGTTATCATACATGATTATTCTTGAGTTTCTATCCATCTATAAATTTTACGATTATATTTTATTAGTTTAATGTGTATCTAATTAATGTTTATCTATACATTAAGTACGTTACATAAATTGAAAAGAAAGAAAAATGGATGAATAGACTCAATTTGAAATTTGTAACACAAGCTAGACTTTTAGGCAGGCTTATAGGTCAGGCCAGACTTTTAAAAAGGTCAGACCAGGCTTAAAATAAAGCCTTTGACAGGTAAAAGACCAATAACAGTTGCTTTTCTGACATATAAAACTTCCTAAAAACACAAGTAAATGACATTTTTGCCCCCACGGTAGTTTACTACTGCTGGATTGATCCGGAGGTAGTTAACTACCGTTATATACCAACACAGCTTAAAAAAAAAAAAAAAAAAGCTCCAACGGTAGTTAATTACCGTGGAGCATGAAACAATAACTGTGTTGTATACCGTGAATGATTCTTTTTCTTAATTCTCCAAACACTCGATTTACCAATTGTACTATGTACGCTAACGGTGCTGAGACAATAATCAACTTAGAGTTTCAATATTGGATCCCATCAATGTAAGCTTCAACTTCAACTTACCTGCATTTACTACTTTTTCACTAAATAAGCACTTACAGTACTGCTTAGTAAAGTGTATTCCACCTTGATGCTTGTATTATGCAAATTAAATGCCTATTTAACTAGGAATTAGGAATAATCAAGGCAGACACATGTGTGGGGAGTGTGCTGTTTGCTGATGCATCTTCTAATACAAATCCCTATTGCTTCATACTCCACGGTAGTTAACTACCATTGGAGTTTTTTTAAAATTTATTTTTAAGCTGTGTTGGTATACAGCGGTAGTTAACTACCGTGGGGGCAAAAACTAAGCTAGGCATTAGTTTTTTCAACTAGGCTAGACCTATTTAAGCAAAACCCGACTCAGCCAGGCTCATTTCCACCTCTAACTCTAACAAATAACAATTATGACTCATCATCTATCTAAATCATTCTAAAAAGAGGTGTGACTCATCATAATAGAAGAGACATCTAAAATCTTTCTATGGTGACCCCTTTAACCAGATGGCATTTAGCCTTTTCCCACCATGGTGCAGTTTATGTTTGAACCATAGATATATTGATTAAATATTCAACGGTTTAGATCAATTACCAGTCACCTAATAAATACTTTTTGGTTGTACACATGATACAAAAAAGAAGACCCCACGTTGCCTTTATTTTATAGAAAAAGGCCCCACGTCACCTTTGTGTATGTATTATTATTTTTTTTTCCTTTTCCAAAATGTGAACCTGGGCAAAAAATTATTTAAAATAAAAATTAAGTCATCTTCTCCAACCCCTTTTTCCATCTCATCTCAGTCACATAATTTGGAAAACTTAGAAACACTAAGACCGAGAAGAAATATTTAATTTTTATTACTGTAGAATCTGGCACTGAAGCTACTTAAAAGTTTATCAGAATTTTAATCTTTACTACTTCAGATGCTATTTGTTCCGATTAGAGGACTCTTATAAATAATAATGTTTTTTCCTTTTGAGAGCAACTTGGTAGCATGAAATTGAAGTCCAAATATGTCTGATAAATATTAAAGGGAATATTAGTAAGCGATGGGTATTGTTTACAAGTAA
>Ga0228710_1000938_pt1 | contig 41416 bp, 27 predicted proteins | sample MedpolnodulmetaG_FD_177995 | JGI IMG/M metagenome (GOLD analysis project Ga0228710, IMG submission 177995) | Root nodule microbial communities from Medicago polymorpha collected in Santa Monica, California, United States - pink nodules | ecosystem: Host-associated > Plants > Roots > Nodule... | reverse complement strand
AATATTTATTCTAATTTATTTATTCATTAAATACGAAATTAGAAATAAAATTTGATTTTATTCTAATTCAATATTTATTCTAATTTATTTATTCATTAAATACGAAATTAGAAAATAAATTTGATTTGATTCATTCAATATTTATTTATTCAATACATAATCATAAACATAAAATAAATGCAAAAATAAATACAAATAAAAAACAAAATTAATAAATATAACTCTCATATTATTAATATCATTCAAACATTACAATAATTAATACATATATTTTACCCTTTTGGGGTAAAAAGTTATTTTCACCCTCTTTGGTATATACCAATAGCTTTTGCGGAAAATAGTGATCCGTCCTGTTGGGGAAAAAGACATCAAGATCCCTTGAGGTAAATTTAAATTTGGATCCTTTTATACCCCCATGATGAGTCTTTTTACTCACGGTAAAAAGATTTTGGGAGTAAAAGGAAGCAAACCTAATTTTACCTTAAAGGGTGATGCCCTTTTCCTGAACCCGACGGACCACTACTTCCCCCAAAAGTTACTGGCATATACCTAAAGGGGTATAAAGAGCCTAGATACTATAGAAGCAAAAAAGAAGAAGAGAAAGAGGGGGAGAGAGTGGGAGGAGATAATGTGAGGAAAAGAGGAAGTTTGTGAGGGTATTTATAGGTAGAAATGACAACCTAGTTTGTATCTAACATTAATGTGGTAAAAAAAATGTGTTCAAGTGGTTAAAAACATGTAAATTGAATGTTGAAAACCTGACCAAAGTGGAAAAAACGTTTGTTCTTCAGCTCTGACCACCGGCCAACGTGCGTGAGTTAACTCGCGCACATGCTAGTGGTGCGTGACTTAAGTCACGCAGAGCTTATAACGTGCGTGAGTTAAGACACACTGCATGAGTTAACTCACACAGGGGTATATTTGGAAATCATGCTGGACGCGAGTGTTTTGTGCTGGGGGAAGAGCAGAATTCTAAGGGATGAGTATTAACTATAATTTTTTTTAGGCCCGTTTCTTTTGGTGGCCCAACTCGATTGAGTTGTTTGCACACCCCCCAAAACGGGCATGTGTTTAAACTAAAGCTACAACTTCGATAATTATGCATTAGTAATGTCTTTGAGATGGGATATATTGAATTTGGTTGTAGCACCGAGCATACAAGAAACAAAGTGCCATAATATTATTATTTTGTATTAAAATTTATGGTAGAGTTTAACACAACTCCACAAAATTGATTTGTGGGATGAGGACTGCCACATTTAGAAACACATATTCAGAACATCTTTCATCCACTACGAGACTCTTTAACATTTTGTGTTTACTCTCCAATTTCCAAGAGAAAGAGACTTTAGTAATTTAAAGTTAGATCAAAAGGTAAATAATTCTTGTTCAAAAAACAATCCACCCAGAAATTAAACTAAATTCTCCCATATAATTCATCATTTAGTAAGGTTCATTAATCAATTTAATGGAGCTAAATGACAAACCAGCAAAATGCCATTTATTGTCCACTATAAAAAATAAAATCCAACACCAATATACAATTCATGAAATGAGAAGAGAACTGTTGAGGTGACATACAAGCTAACCAACAAAATTGATTGAGCACTTAGACTTAGTTAATGCATACTTTATGAGATGAGGTATAACTAATAAACTAATAACATAAGCAACACATAAAGTCACCCTAATTGGATTTTTGTATACACTTTTTAAACTTAATATTACTATGTGATTTCAGTATCACAAATCCGTTGTAGTCTAGTTGGTCAGGATATTCGGCTCTCACCCGAAAGACCCGGGTTCAAGTCCCGGCAACGGAAGCTTCGTTTTCTTTTTATTTTTATTTTTATGTTTTTCGTTTTGTACGAAGTGACGAATATTTTCCTATACGAATCTGCCAAAATAAAACACGCAACACGAATTTGAAAAAACTGAGAATTGTTTTCTAACTACCTCGTACGCAGAAGATCTTGTACCTTGAAACATAAACAACTAAAGCACATGTACTGTTTGCGATTCTTGAGGAGAAACAAGTTAAATTTTTCAACCTCGTCCTTTGTTACTGTAACCAACCACACCAAAACCCACCATGCATATGATCACGACCACGGCAATGTCATCGCTTCGAACCAGCTCATCGCGAGTTACGTTCGATCCGGTGACATTGATTCTGCTCTCCGTGTGTTTCATAACATGACTGTGAAATCCACATCTACCTGGAACACTATCCTAGCTGCATTTGCAAAGAAACATGGGAATTTCGAACGTGCTCGCCAACTGTTTGACAAAATTCCTGAACCAAACACTGTTTCGTATAATACAATGTTGGCGTGTTATTTGCACCGTTTTGGAATCCATGACGCTCGTGGATTTTTTGAATGGATGCCGGTTAAGGATATTGCATCGTGGAACACTATGATTTCGGGTTATGCTCAGGTTGGAATGATGGATGAGGCGCGGAGATTGTTAGTGGCAATGCCGGAGAAAAACTGTGTTACGTGGAGTGCGATGGTGTCTGGATATGTGGCTTGTGGGGATTTAGATGCGGCTGTGGAGTGTTTTTATGCTGCACCTATGAAGAGTGTGATTACTTGGACTGCGATGATCACTGGGTACATGAAGTTTGGGAGGGTGGGATTGGCGGAAATATTGTTTTGGGATATGAGTTTGAAGACTTTGGTGACATGGAATGCTATGATTGCTGGGTATGTTGATAATGGTAGAGCAGAGAATGGGTTAAAGCTTTTTAAGACAATGTTGGAAACTGGGGTTAAACCTAATGCTTTGAGCTTGACTAGTGTGTTGTTGGGTTGTAGTGATTTATCAGCTTTGCAGACGGGTAAACAAGTTCATCAGTTAGTTTGTAAATCTCCATTGAGTAGGGATACAACCGCCGTAACTTCGTTGATTAGCATGTATTCTAAGTGTGGGGATCTTAAGGATTCTTGGGAGTTATTTGTTCACATTCCGCGGAAAGATGTTGTAACATGGAATGCAATGATTTCTGGTTACGCTCAACATGGAGCTGGCGAAAAGGCTCTTCATTTGTTTGATGAGATGAAAAAGGGTGAGATAAAGCCAGATTGGATTACTTTTGTTGCAGTGTTATTAGCTTGTAACCATGCAGGAATGGTAGATCTTGGGATCACATATTTTAACTTAATGGTAAAGGATTTTGGTATTAAAACTAGGCCAGAGCACTATGGATGTATGGTTGATCTTCTTGGCAGAGCTGGTAGGTTATCTGAGGCTGTCGATATGATAAAAAGTATGCCTTTTAAGCCACATCCTGCCATATTTGGTACACTTCTGGGTGCTTGTAGAATTCATAAAAATATGCACATGGCTGAATTTGCTGCTAAGAATCTGCTTGAGCTTGATCCAACTAGTGCAACTGGATATGTTCAATTGGCTAATGTTTATGCAGCACAAAGCAGATGGGAACATGTTGCTAGAGTCCGAAAATCAATGAAAGAAAATAATGTTGTGAAGCCACCTGGATATAGTTGGATTGAAATAAACAACGCCGTGCACGAGTTTAGGTCAAATGACAGGCTACACCCTGAATTGGTTTCTATACATGAAAAACTAGATAAATTGGAGATGAAAATGAAGTTGGCCGGTTATGTGCCAGATCTTGAATTTGCATTGCATGATGTGGGAGAGGAGTTGAAAGAACAGCTTCTTTTACGGCATAGTGAGAAACTGGCAATTGCATTTGGACTTCTGAAGGTACCATTAGGGGTTCCAATCCGGGTGTTCAAAAATTTGAGAGTTTGTGGAGATTGCCACTCTGCAATCAAGTACATCTCAGCTACAGAAGGAAGAGAAATCATTGTAAGGGATACCACAAGGTTTCATCATTTCAAGGATGGGTTCTGCTCCTGCAGCGATTACTGGTAAGTTTGACGGCATTTAGATACAACAATGGTGTTAAATTTAAGGGTATGCTTTTATTGCAACTTGCAAGAGCAATGATGTCATGCTCTTCACCTTGAAGTTTATTTGGAATCAGTTATTCACAAAAGGAACCACCAGGTTCATTGCTCTAGAATCGCATTAAACTTGAGATAAGTTGGCTATGATGTTGAAAATGAACTCAAAGTAGTTAGCAGCCTTTTCGAAACTTTGAAGTTCACCTGCTTTGCTCTGGACAGACTAATAACAAGAGAATGCAATTGATTGCTGCTTGCTGGTACCCCGTGAGCAAGTGCTTACCCAAAATGTAGCCTCAAGAAAATAAATGCAATACTCCACCGTCCCAAAATACATACCTTTGTGACTGTTGGCATCTATCCATGGTGGTGCAATGGAGTTGGGAGCATCAGTTGCTTACTGAATCTATTTATATTTGAAAATTATTTAATTTTTTATAACTAGTTATATTATCATTATCAAGGATTTTCGCATAGTAGCTAACCTGGAATTCAAAGTGCAGGTGATTGGTTGGGAAATTTTGAGTTGTTGAAGCACCAATTGAAGAGCATAACTTGATAATTTTTTAAGAGAGCTACTTGTCTAATTTATGTTTGATTCCGAACTGACTGTACAATATGAAAGCTTTGTAGCTTTCGAGTAGTTTTCATATTTACGTATGTCTCTGGACGCCTGCATATTTGCAGCGGATTCTTTCAACTTTCTTAATCCTTTCAGATCTTGTGATTGGGTTTTAGTTTATCAATAACTTTAATGGTTTTTTTAAAATAAAATAAAAACCATTATTTCATCAATTATTAAGACTATTTACAGATATAGTTTTGTATCAATCAATACACCAAAGATTTGGACCAAAAATGGATAACCCGTGAAATTGCAAATTTGCAACAGAACAATACAATACATTGAAAAACCGTGAATATGTGCGACTCAAATATATCATCTTCAAGCAAGACCTGGCTCAAGGAATACAGTTTACTCTAGAAGTCCTTTTTAGAGCAAAAGATATGATCAGCATAGAAATTGATTAGAAAACAAAACTAACTGATAATGAGTGAACCTTTTCAAAGATAAAAATTCAGTTTTCTATATATTTTATTTCATAAACTTACAATGCAATTAAAGAGCATCCAACTCCTATAGAGATAAGTGAGCGAGTACGGGAAGCTATTGAGTAACGTAAAATATGTTTGGGGCGACGAACAAGGCAAATACTGTTTTTCAACAATATTCCTACTTTTGTACATAATTTTTTTTAATCAAATACATAAAAGAATTGAAGTTTTAACAACGATCTGAACAAACAATAAAGAGTAAATTGACGCACAATCTTCATATGAAAGCATTATGTGAAAGCTAGTTTTACATGCCACAGACACATGGAAATTCTAAGACCATGAATACTTGGTCTCTAAGACGAGCAGCAACCAGCCTTCTGGTTCACTGGCTGTCCTCGAATTTGGACTGTTGCAGGCCTGGCACTGTTGGCTGGTTGACTCGCCATTCTGTGAAAAAAGTACCAGGGACAAGTAAATGAGGTTAATAATCAAGGTATCAGTGTCCATCGACTAAACAAGGTTCTTTGAAGTTCACAAACTCATGCAAAAAGCTCAACAGTTGTCCTTGACATACAGAAATTTCATACCTGTTTTTAATTTCAGCAGCCATGGCCATGAAAGCTTGTTCCACATTGGAGGCATTTTTAGCACTAGTTTCCATGAAAGGAATTCCAATTTCATCTGCAAATGCCTGATGAACAAAAAGCACAAACATCAAAATATTAGATTAAAGGAAGGACTTACAAAAAATGTCACTGGAAGTGGGACATGTGTATGGGGCATAAATCAACAAATTTAGAATCACCTTTGCTGTTTCAGAGGACACAACTTTTTTGTCCGAGAGATCGCTCTTGTTTCCAACTAGAAGCTTGTTAACGTTTTCACTTGCATAGCGGTCAATTTCATTCAGCCACTGCTTAACATTGTTAAAGCTCTCTTGGTCGGTGACATCGTAAACAACCTGCAAAAAAAAAATCAAAAAGATTAGAGCATTGTTTCCCAAGACAATGTAAAAAGGAAATTGCTGACAAAGGGCCGGTTTAAAAAGACTCACAATTATGCCATGAGCCCCACGATAGTAGCTGCTAGTGATAGTCCGGAAACGTTCTTGACCAGCAGTGTCCCACTATACAATAAAAAGATGCAGAAAAATCTGTCAACAATTACAGAATGCAGTAAAGAACCAATCCCAGATAATTGGGCCGAAGTGTTTGAAAAGGAAATCGATATTCCATGAGTAACTTTATAAGCTCAAATAATACTGTTCAAATGATCCAAGGACACAATTGGTAACTGGAAAAACTTGGAATGAACCATTTATCAAATGGACATATAATAATTACTTAAAAAAAGAATAAGATATCTTCAAATACATGGGGGTATTATAAACTTCTCATGGATAATTTTTTTCTACGCATGTTCAAATTGATTTTTGTACATCTAATTGAAACAATCTCAAACACGTAATTTAGATGTAGAAAACAAATTGGCATAGATAGACTCGTGTAAAACTCCTATCAGAGTTCAGAACCAATAACAACTTGTTCAGTATTCAAATAATATTAACTTAGTCACTGACTTACAATTTGAAGTTTAATGGTCTTCCCGTCCTGCTCAACAGTGCGGATTTTCTATAGAAGGAAGCATGGTAAATAAGTCGTCACATACTAGAGTTGAAAACAACATGGAAATAAGGTTAAATGGTAGATATGGAATGCTTACAAAGTCCACTCCGATGGTACTGATATAGCTGTCAAGGTATGAATCATCCTGTTTCACAGAAAAAGAAAAGTATTAAGTGTAACCTACACTTCATAAAATATCATTCAAGGTGAAAGCTTTTTGTTTGACATTGCATCCTTAACCATCAAGTGAGAGAGTTATTTTTATGTCAGGAGGAGGAGTACATCTTGCTGTTCGGTCAAACCACGAATTGATACGAATAGAGCTGTGTGACTCTGAAAAAATGATGTGACTAATAAAAGTTTTTAATCTTGACCATACATTGTTTATGGTCAAGATTTACTCCTTTTACTTTCTGGTGCATATAGCCTACTCACAATTTCACTATGTATGACACGACACACACTTTTTCAATGCCTAAAAACACATCCATATATTCTTTATATTCAACTTTGTATGAAAATGTAAAAGTAAAAAATGGGAATATTCAACTTCATATTTCATTAACTGAAAAAAGATGACCATAGAGCAAAGGTTGCCTAAAGAAGGAAAAAAAAAACAGAGGCTCAGAACTTACAGCAAACCTCAGGAGGAGACATGACTTGCCCACACCAGAATCTCCGATCAACAAAAGCTTGAACAAATAGTCACTGAAAATAAGATAGGATGCCCCAATCAAAGATATGATATTATTAATCAATGCCTATCTTTTTCCTAAAGAGAATGGCCATAACAAAATGGGTGACTGTGACATAGCCCAAATGAGTTGTAGTCTATAATGGACTAACTTTTGATAAGCATTGATCTATTATAAAATAACCAAGAATCATAATTATTTTATAATAATATACCAATGGAGACAAGAAGTTGATTCATTCATGTAGACAAAAAGCATAATTCAATCATGCTATGCATGTTCGAGCTAATCAGCAAAACTCAAGCTCATCTGTGCCACAGTAGACAGCAATACATGACTGTCTAAAAGGCATAGCATGTACGCTGCCACATATATAGGACATCATTTATAATTAATTAATCCTATATTGATTGAAGTCATGCACAGACAACACATTCTTCTTTATTAACTGTTCCCTGATCTGTATAACATTTTTTAACACATATCCACATGGACTTCACTAGCACGCAAAATACTTTTTTCCATTAGAGGATTCCCCAGTACAAGATTACAAAAGACATAAATCAATCTCAGAAATAGTTCAACCGCTAAAGAATGCCTCAAATAAATTTTTAAACCTGTTAACTTTAGGGAGGACCAAATTTTACTTAGACATCATATTCATACATCTATCTATAGAATGGAACTTCAACTTCAAGGACCCCCTTATACCAACCGTGGAAGAAACAAACTAAAGAAATCTCTGAATTGAAAAACCATTCGGTCACTCCCTAAAATCAATCATAAAACACCGACACTTATGAATGAAGGTGTGTCTGGTGTCCTACACATGCCGGTGTCCAACACCGGCACACGTAATTGCATTATGTCATTTTCTCAAAATTATTAACGGTGGGTCTCCGTCTATATTAACTATAACATTGCCATCCATGTGTATCAATTTTAAGAAATTCACATGTAATATCAATCACAGAGTCCTTAGAGTTCACATGCATTTACCTTATGAAAATTGAACATCCCTTGCTTAAAATTAAAATAAAAAATTAAATTAAAACCAAAACTAGATCACATGATCAAATATATACAAAATAGCCTAAAAATAACTAAACATGATAAGTAAACGGATCCATCGACTAATTGAACGGATCTAAATCAGCAAGTTAATTTGAAGAAACACGATCCATGAACAAATTTCACAATCCATGCATAAGATAAAAAGTAAAACAGTTCAGAAAGCACTAAAATTCACCATCGCAAAACGAATACGCAGATCTAAACAAGGTCGAATAAGAATAATTAAAATTAAAAATAAGACACGAAAGAAATAATTTGTGACGGGAAATTTGGAGAAGTGTTAAGCAGAAAAGGAAACAGAAAATAGAGTTGAGACTTACTATTCAGGATTCATGACGGTGAGAGGTTGAATCGGAAAGGGATTGGAGAAAGGGTTTGGCGGCGAAGGGAGTTACCGGTCGCCGGAGAAAGAAGAAGAGAAATTGAGAAGCGAAAGATGAAAGAAGAAATGAAGGAAACGTGAGTTTTAAAATGACCCACTGGTGTCGGAGGTATATGCATCAAACGTCGAGTGGGGTGACGTATGCCAACAACTTCGGTGCTTGCCACGTGTTCTGCATCATTTACCCAATTACCGGATTGGATAATTTATTTCCTTAACATTTATTTTATTTTATTTTTTTAATCAAATTTTCCATACATACACACAACTATGAATCTTGAGTTTCAACGGATTGAAGGTGATCGTTCCAACGATATAGTAAGCTAAAATCTGAGTCTTTGTTTGTTTATGCGTTTTGCAATTTACGTTATATAAAAAATCACACAGAAGCTTCAACCATTAGTTTCTTGAAACCACGGCAAATTTACTTTGGTTATTGTGCAGATGCATGTTTGGTAAGGATAACCCCTTTCCAAAATGGCACTTAGCATATCATTGAAAAGCAAAGTTGAATTTAGTGAAAGGCGTGAAATTCTAATTGAGTTTTGAATCTCAATTGTGGAGCTCAAATTTAATGATCGACGGTAATCGAACAGAACTATCCCTATAAAATGAAACATTAAAACAATCAACTTCTATCTTTTAACTTATTTAACACTTTTAATATTTAGTTCAAACTAGTTGATCTTCACTAAAATATAAATTAACTTATATAACAAAAACAATTAAACTTAATGTAAGAGTGTATAAATAAATTCCTATTTAACAAATCATTTTCATCTCATCACATTTGCTACATACACCCTTTGCCTTTAAATATTAGCTCATTTTAAAAATAGTATATATATTTAATGTTTCTTTTTCAAATAAACATCTAATTAATTAAATAATTGGGCTCAAGTGATTAATAATATTCGTTAAGGACAAATTATTTAAGAGAATTTAAGTTTGATTTCTTGATAGAATAATATTTTGTCGGACTTTACTTACCTTCCAACCGAATTTCGTATTATCTGAGTCTTTTTTCCCTGAAAACTAGAGGTTAACATAAAAAATAAAATAAAAATAAACAACTAATTAATATCACTATTTATCTTGGAATATAAAAATTCTAAAATTAACTATATACATAATACACACACAAATGATATGTTAGATACATTTATATATAAAATTCACATATTAACTGCATTATCAATTTTTTTAATAAAAGTTAAATATGCAATAAATGTTTATGTTTAGGAACACATTGAGTGATTGAGCACATTGTAATAATTGGATGACCAAAATTGTATGCTTAAAATAGAACGACCATCGTAAATAAAATTAAATGGGGGATTGAACAAGACCGATATTGGCATGTGTTTATGCGAAGAGTATAGGGTTGTGTTGGCAAGAACCATATGTTTTACTCTTTTGTGTCTCGTAGATGTCGGTGAAGTGTTGAAATTATTTCGTGTTTTAAAATGAGTTAGTGATATGCAGTTCGATAATATGAATTTTGTGCTCGATTCCAAAACAACGACAATTGCCTTTCACAATAGTTGGGTTGTTGCTACAAAATTTGGCAATATCACCCCAGCCTCAAGAAATATTTTGCATCTTATCTTACAAACTTCCGGATGAAATTTAATAGACGGCAAATAAATGTGGTTGATCACGTCCTTGCAGGGGCTGCCACAGTTATCAGCTAGTTCCAGTGGTGTTGCCAAGACCTTGGTTTAGTGGGTGCAAACTTTTAAATTTTGATTAATAATTACTTGTATTGTAGTATATCTTTGTGTCATTTCGTATATATAAACTAGTTCAACTGTTAATTTTACCAAACATTACAAATCCAATCAATTAACTTATCGTCTATCAGGTAAAAATTAACTTATTTGCTATCCACTATACATTTATTTGCTACAATTTAATTTATCTGATATCCACTATTTTTACCAAACAGACTTTTAACATTTATCGTCAAACTATAACATAGTTATTGTATAATAAATAGATAAATGTGGTGAGAATCAAACACATCCACCACTCTATTTTAATCATAAAGCAATGCTAATATGTAAACCAAGTCACATGTTCATTCCTCCCTGCACCCCTTTTATTTGTTGAAAACAATTAGTATTCATGTGGAGAACCGTTAACAGTCAAAAAAATTGGAAAAGAAGTGACTGCCAACGAAAAGACAAGAGATGGTGAGAGAATTTGGTGATACAACCTTTGGATGAAGTGTGACAAAATGTGAGAAATTGAGCTGAACTGGTGCAATGGTAATTATCCAGGGGAAGCAAATTAGAAATAAGTAGAAAATTTGGTATAATTATCAAGAAGTCAGGGTGTGCAGCTGCACCCTCTCAAGTACATGTGGCTCCGCCACTTATTTTGAGATACTCTCTTGTATTGATACACTTGTTATCAATGAAATGTTATGAGTTGCTTTCTTTTAAAAAAAATGACTTTCTCACTTGTGATAGTAGTAGTAATGGTCATGTTGTTGGTATGTCAAAATAGATAGATAAATAGTAAATGATGAACACAATGATATCCATTATCCCATAAGTTTGATTATGTACTTATCATCCTATTTTCATGATATGTCATATTTTTGTATTAATTTATTTAAAAATAAAATCAAATGAAGTACTAGTTTTTAGAGGTGTAGCAATTCAGTTTGGATCGATTTTAATCAAAAAAAATGTCCGAACCGATGAAGTTGGCAAGAATCATAAAAATGAATAATTAGCTGTGAAATCTGTCATGCCTCTAAAACGAAACACAACAAATTTGGGCAACAGCACAAAAACCTTATGAAGGTCTGAGAGTGACTCTAATTCTGCGTTCATATGCCTTAAACGTGCGTTTTTCACTGCAAATGGGATTTCATAGCATTTGAAAGATGTTTGACAACCATTTAGAAAAGTGATTCTTCATTTCAAAATCGATTCCAGTAGAAGCTACCAGGTGTAGCTTTTGCGTCCGGGTAGAATCAATTTTATGGAAGTCACTAGATATTTTACAGCTTTACACTTTTCATCTTGGCTGATTTCTATTTGTTATGACTTATGTGCTACGGTGTATTTGTTATATTATTACCTTTTACTTAATCAACGTATTTTTTATAGTTACTACCCAATCAACGTATTTGACTGTATTTTTTTCAATCAATTAACATAAAAAAAATAATCAAAGATGAAGAAGCAAGAAAAATGTCCCAAATGTATCAACCAATTATATTAACAATTACCTTTCAAAAAAAAATCATATCAACCAAAATAAATGATTGAGAAAAAAAAATTACCAAAATAAATGAATGAGAAAATTAATCTACATGTTAAAACTCATTTTGGTCATTTCCACACTCAATTAATTTTGACACAAAATATCCAAACATCATTTTATATACAAATCACTTCTGTTTTGATACATCCAAACACGTTAAACTCACTTTTAACCAAAATCAATTCTACGAAAGCAATTCTGGCCACCGCATAACCAAACATACACTAAATAGGGAAGTTAATTAATTAAACAGGGCAATGTTGTTTCAGTTTGATATAATAATAGGAAGAAAAGAAAGTTAAAAAAATAAAAAATAAATAAACACTCTCTTCTCTGTTTGTTTTGGTGAAATGACACTCAACTATACCAAAACTCAATGCAATCAAGGGTCACCTTGACACGCATTAAGCTATTTCAAATTTGTTTAACAAAAAATATGCATCAAATATGTTAATATGACCCTTGTAATTACTGTTTACGACTTGATTTCATTTTGTTTTCATGTAAAAATGAAGTAATCTTTTAAGAATAGAAATGACTATTCCATCAACAAATATAAATTAACATATAATTAGCTAGCATAATTAAAGGACAGTCTCAGGACGTGGAATAAAAGGGCTTTAGATAAAAGCAGGAAAGCATAATTAAAGGGTTACACTTACAGTCTCAGGACGTGGAATTAACATACGTCTTTGATGTGGGAAAATGTACTTTATTTCTAGAAAAAGCAATAAAGATGAGCAAAGGATACAAGCCCTCTCGCTATGAATCATGATTTTTATTCCAGCTGTGGTGCGGTGGTAAACAGGCAATAGCAATTGTCATATTAGTATTCTACAAATAGTATTTTACTTTTGGTTGTATTTATTTCAACTGAAAATAATTAGTTTCACCTATGACGATATTCTTTTTCCCTTAGTATGATGAAACTTTATTTTGTAGGAGTTTCAGAATGTAACTAATCAAAATTGTGACAATTTGTCGTAATTTTGACAATCATACCATCGGTCCAAACATGCACTCAATTGATTTGTCACTTGGTCTAAAAAGAGCAACATGTAATCCACTAGAAACGACACATTTGTGTGTCACTTTCACATTAACATTGTTAATGATCGTGTTGTCTTTCTTCGGATGTATTCCATGAGTGTGGGTGAAAAACACGTCAGGTGGATATTGCTCTCATTTGGGTTGTGGAGGTTGTGTCATTCTCTTTTCTCTTTCCCACTCTCGTGCAATTTTTCAATAATAAAGAAGCAAAAGAAAAATCAATTTAGTCTCATTCCTTTTTCAAGTTATACGCCAAGTCATTTCTTTTTCTCTATTCTAAATCTAAACTTTAGACCATTATCTTATCTTCGTATGGGTCCCCATCTATGACCATTTCTTCATCGACAAGAAAACGCAATGGCATAATTTAAACAAATCTTGAGTTAAATGCATTCTAACTTCATGAATAAGACACCCACAATTTGCCCAAACATATAGTTTTGATTTGGGAATCCTTTAGATTTCAATAAATACTACTCTTATGCTACCCAAGAACACATACACATCCAAGGTGACAATGATATTCACATGCAAAGACAATTATTGAAGGTAGTTTACTCATATTTATTTTTTATCTGAGAAAGGTACCTAAAATGAAGACAACAAAAACAACTATCTAAACACTACTCAAACATTAAGCAGGATCAACCAACAAAACAAAAGTACAAACGTAAAAAACGCATGTATCATAGGCTAGTATGTAGTGAAAATTATCTAGTAATTTGTATATACAAGTCTAATTGAGGAACCCTTTTCTTCTAAATCTCAACAAGATTTGAGATGAGTGGAGAGGATTTAGATTATGATCAACATAAAAACTTAGTTGTATACCTAACCTACTGCAGGCAAAATTGAAAACAACGACTCTTTGAATGTGAGTGTGACACAAGAAGAAAACTGCCACTATGCCGGATCCATCCCCAATAGTGAAGCCATGAATCCATCAGGAACCCTCTAGAGTATACCATAGATGACTAAATGAATGTAATACTTGTTGACTTACTTTATCAGCAGAGACATATATCATCTTCATTGAAAATATGACCAATGAAGTGGCTGCAGCAAGCTAAATTCAAGGAATACTAACAGAATCTTACAACTTTCTCATACATAATAACAAGCCGACCCAAGTACCAAGCATTATATTTTGAGTATTCATGATGTCCCGATTACAGTCACCTTTCTTCTTCCAGAAGCGGTTGAGATGCAGCATCTGAAAAAAAAAATCCCAATATGTTAAAGATTACTAAGGATGATAAAACGGATCCCCCAATATGGACATCTTTTATTAGGGTCCACCCATGACCCTTACTAATTGGCTGGCGATAATAGCAGGTAGTTTTTGTTCCTTACCAATTTACACTGTACAAATTGCGAAAAAATGTAAGTTGTTGGTTTGGTGTTGTGTTGGAAACCACCGCAGTTCACAACAACCAATTTATATGGCTGAGTTTTTGGAATTAAAAACGAATGAATACCAGGCTGAAGAAACGCAGCAACAACAACAAGCAATGAATCACAGTTAGAGGACACAACACACTGACAAAAGTGTTCGTTGGAGGTCCTAGGAGACCACCAAATACACACAGATAATAATTCCAAAAGTACGGCGACTTCCTTGAAGTTGGCATCATTTCCGACAAGCTTTCCAACAGATCCAAAGGCCACGACATCCTTGTGAGATCAATCATTACTCTAAGCATGTAAAGTCATTCCTAATTCTTAATTTGATCAAATATTGATAAATAAGATAAAGATTACATTCAAGGAGGCAGAGGCAGCGAAGAAGGCGTGCGAGGAACCAAGTGTGAACATCAATGGACGCCAAGCCAACCTTTTCTGGGTGCTGGCCTATGAATGTCTTTTCCCACCATTTACCATTACTCCTCATAAAGATGTCCATGGAAGGAGGATGACAATGTGAAATGAAGAAATGGAGTGAAAGGGGGGAATGGAAAAGTGATTTGTACAGTGTAAACTGGAAAGGAACACAATATACCTACTATTGTCGGTCAATTAGTAAGGACCACGGGTGGATCCTAATAAAAGAGGTTGATATTAGGGGCTCCTTGACAAGACGGGCAGACAAATTACAAAGTTCAAAATTCAAGATCCAACTTTGACGTAATTCAAACATGATAATGTATGAAACTAGAAAGGCAAAGCAGCAACAGAATCAATTATATAACTTCTAAACAGTTAAAAGAAACCATCTTTTGATAGATTTGATACTTACCTCCAGGAGTTTGCTGTCCATTACTATTAGACATAGTTTTGCCAGTTTTCTCCGCAATTTCGGCTAAAATCAAACGTGATAGAAGAAGGCCAGCAATAAAAGCACCCAGAACTAGCATCATGAAAACTTCATCCCATCCCCTTGTTGACAAGAACCCTGTAAGAAGAGGTCCAATAGCTGCACCAACTGACCCAGTACCGTCTATGATAGCAGTCACCGTGGCAAGAGCACGAGAATCGCCTTTGAGAGATTTATGTGTACCCAAGTCAGCAGAGACGGCAGTAGTAATAAGTGCGTAAGGCCCATTTACGAATAATCCAGTTATGAACATAAGTCCAATGTTTACATGCATAGAAACACTACCGTATGATCGGTATAAAAGCATAGCAGGAATTGCTGCATACATGAAGCTGCCTGCGGTTATAGCACAGGCACTGAGTTTATCAGACATGTAGCCAGCAAGTATTCCCCCAAAAATACCACCCACATCGAATAAGGTTGAAAGGTTCCCAGCAGATTTAACAGACAAATACTTCCCGCCGATTTCTGCAACATGAACATTAATTTTTTATGGCAGGCAAAGGTTTATGACCAATTGTATTTGAAATGAAATGAACAAAACTAAACATGTTTTAGGGACACAAGCTTATCAACCTAAGTGTCACTATAACTTACTAATATGTAACTATAAACATTGAAAACCATTATCTCCCTAGACTGGGTCACCTTCTCATATAAATTGTAATCATATAAGTTATATATAGAAAGCTAACACTTCAGTATCTCAATGTGCTTCTGTAAGTTACTGATATGTGGAAGAATTTAACACTCATGAGTTTGGTTCTACAAACCAAATAAACACTGATTAAAAGCTTGGGTGACCTATAACTCGCCTATGTTGAAGCAGAACAAAAATGGAAAAAGTTTGTTTTAATATGAAGTATTTACCATCTCTGAAAAAATCAGTATATGCCAGCTTCCAAAATAATTCACACAACGCATAAACTGGTCAATTATGCAATTTCAGTCAACTGTCTAAAATATACCAAACTATACACAGTGAATCACTAATTTAGTCCCCAAAGTTATAGAGTCGAACAACTTTTTCTTTTGGTTTCGCATAGGTTCCCTCCTCAATAGTTGTAATTTTATTCGAGAAACTCTCACTAAATGTGGACATCTCTCTCAACTGGGACCCAAACCTTGGTTTGCCAAGTTTCTGCTAGACTCGACCCCTGTTGGTACAAAGTCGAGCAATTTTAAAATTATCTATGGTATTGATAATCTTCAATCATACTAGTTCTGATTGTATAATTTTTAAACTAAATTGACACACTCAAAATGACTAATGTGTTAAAAAATTCTGATTTCAAAGACTACATAAATTAAGTAGACAACATCCTGAAATTTTATGAATACCGCTAATTCATCAATATAGACCGTCTCCCAAGTTGACACGGTCCTACAATTTTAGGAGCGGTTTTAATCTATGTAGCACATACACTTCTGATTGATGGTGCGTCATATGTCTAGCATGTGTTAATGTCCAACATCAATGCGTGGTTAACTTCAATTATTTTCATTTTCTTAAATTATTACCAGTGTCGGTGTGAGAGCTTCATACATACATGAAACAAAACATACTCTCTACTATAGGTACTTAGAATGCAATGTAGGTGATGGAAGATTACCTGTCTGAGTCAAGTAAAACGGCAACCAATAAAGAAAAGTATAAGCAACAAGCTTAGCAAAGAAAAGACACAAAGCAAAAGTAATAACCCCTGGTATCATACAAGCTTCAAGTAACCCAATACTCTTCCCTCTACCATCACCCCCCTTTGGATTTCCACTCTCCCTCTCTCCTTCAACAGCCACAACACCACCCTCAGCAGTTTTAACAACCTGAGCCTCTTCATCACCATGAATACAAGAAAACCCAACATCCTCAGGATAAGCAGGTAAGAAAAAAAACACAAGAACCCCACCAAACATAATCAACCCACCAAGAGAAACAAAAGACCAACCCCAACCATAATCCAAAACACTAGCAGCAAGAAGAGAACCACTAATATTCCCAACAGAAGTATGTGCATTCCAAACACCCATTATCAAACCTCTCTTTCTTTTACCAAACCAGTTACCGATAACCGCGACGACCGAAGGCCAACCCGTCGCTTGAAACAAGCCAGCAATCATTTGCATAACCAAAAAAAACCAAAACTCATGAACATTCCAAAAAAAACCCATACCAAAAAGACCAACAAAGATTCCACTACCAACCATACCCGTCGTAAGAAACAAACGTAGGTCTAATGAATCACCTAAGTGGCCAGCCACGTACATGCCGATAGAGTAACATGCAAGAAACGCTACATCGATTTCTCCGAGTTTGGAGACACCGTCTGGGGTGTTGAATGGGGCCCACCCGTGGGTTTTGTTGGGTGGACATAGAACGCTTTTGACAATTCCGGTGGGTTTACGTGAAGCGTGGTAACAAACGTAAGCGATGAATGTTATTAGTAAAACTATGTAACGATATGTTTGAAGGTTCCATTCTTTGTTTCGTATTAATTTGATTCCGGGTGGTGGTCCTCTTGTAGAAGATGATGATGACATTGGTAATGTAATGTTAATTAATTGTGGAAGTATGATCCTCAATTAATTAATTGAAGAAGAATTGTAATGTTGAAGATTTTGGGGGGTGAAAGAAAGGGGAAGAATTAGACGAGAGAGAGAGAGGGAGGGCGAGAATGGCGGGAGAGAGAAGAAGGAAGACGTGGCAATAGGTGGTTAATTAAGGAGTGACACGTGGATTTTGTGACTGTGGTGAGGAATTACTCGGCCGTCCTCACCGTTCTCTACGCCGGTGACACCTGGCTTTTTTCATTTATTTACAAGATTTCTTTTTGATGAAAAGGCATGATGTTTTTTCTATAAAAAAAACATGATATTCTGGGGTAGCACTTAAGTGATATTGTGGTTGATAATTTTCTTTTTTCTCTTTTATAATGTTTTTTTAACACTCGTGACATTGTGATCGATCAATGTCATCAATGCCACCAACCACAATGTCACTCAAGTATTATTCGATATTTTGAGATTGAGAAATGATAAACAAACACGTAAATTTGGACACAAATACAACATCAACAGTACTTTTGTAATTCTAATTAAAGTGCAAGGACAAAATCGTAATTATATCTTTCTATCTGTCAGCAACGGTAGTGCAGTATCTCTCTCCTCTCTTATCATTCTTCTCTTTTATGTTCCCTGACTTCTCTTTTTGATCTAGTTGCAGTGAAGGCAAAGGAGATGGGAAGTTTGATTGCGGTGGTGAAATGAGGGCGAAAGGATAATGATGATGGAGGAGGGCGTTGTTGTAAGAGACGACGGCAGCGATGAACGAGTTCGCTGGCGGTGGTGGTCAAATATGAGACTACAGGAGAAGGAGGAGGAGATGAGTGTGATGCTTCCAAGAGGCAGAGGTAGTCAGATCTGAGAGTACCAGAGAAGAAGGAGGAGACCGTAGCCGGTGACAGCTCAGGCGGCGGTGGTGAGATGGCGAGGACAGCGACGACCGTGGTTGTGGTGGGTGAGATGGATCTTAGAAGAAGGTTGAGGGGTCGTGGTGGTGGTGCTATGAACGGAGATCGGAGTGGATCTGATGAAAGGTGTAGTGGTGGTGATCGGAGAAGGGTGGTGATGATGGTGGACGTAAATCGAAAAAGAGGGTTGAGGTGGTGGTGGCGCGAAATGAGAAGAAGGTTGAGGGGTTAAACGATGACGGTTGCCGGCAATTGATGTCGTAGAGGGAGGAGCAGTAGTTGGTTGGAGGTGGTGGGAGATGAAATAGATGAGAAGTAGGGGGCGAGAGAGAGAGAGAGAGAGGAGAGAGAAAAAAAACAAAATAAAAACAAAAAAATATTGTATTCTATACGGTATCTATATTGTGTTTAAAATTTTGTGTTAAATTATCATAGCTCTTGGACATTACATACACCATTTTTTTTTATCAAACATTTGCAAAACTAATTTTTTTTTTTTTTTACAAGGCAAGAGTTCAATGACAAAAAAAGAATAGAAGATAGTCTAACAGAGTTGGGATGTCTTGCAGATTACAATATATGTCAGATGATCATATATATTATTAAAAAAAGAAAAAAATACAAAAAAGAATTGGGGGACATAAACCTAACCTAGTCAATCCACACAAAGCCAACCTAATCAGGTGATACAAAGAAATAAAAACACCACCGGTGAATGTCTAACGTGCGGAGTATGGATCAACCGTCAACATGAAATGGATCCAAGAACCAACAATTCTTGCGACATCTACAAGCATAACGTCTCTTTCGAGCCAAACAGTCCAACATCAAACAGGTAGACTGATGGGGATTTTGAAACCTCCCACAAGTTATATAATACCAAACTTCGTGAAGGTGGGAGATTTGACCGCCAACACAGATACAAAATCACACGTCTACAACCCACTATGTTGCGACAGAAAGCTTCACGGCCATTTCTAGCCAAATCCCATTTGAAGGCCGGATCGAGGGATGGTCAATCAATGAGTCTGAGCACCACGAGCACTGCCAACACGGTAACACCCGCAACCCACCATTCGCAGCAACAACGAACAACAAGTACATAACCATTTCTAGCCTAGACGACCTGTTATGAAGCACATCCATGATCTTGGAGGAGCAATACAACACTGAGGGGGAAAAACCTAACGCCACAAAACAACTGAAACAAACCCTAATGGGTGATACACACAACTAAAGTACAAAAGTGGTACAAAATTGAGAAACACCCTTTTCAAGCCCTTGCGAGAACCAACACCAGATCTAGATCAAATATCTAGATTTTAAATGAAACCACCCATCACAATCCGAGCACATACAAACAAGCCTAAAATACAAAAACCAGACGACCCCGGACGACGGCGGCAACCACTGTGGAGTTTGAAAAACGTGAATAAGAGCCAGGGACGCAAAATCGTACCACCACCGAGACAGATAAGAGAACATGTCTATCTTTACCATAGATCAGCTACCACCTCGACAAAACACCACAAAACAAGATCTTGTAGTATAGCCGTCAGAGGAGATGAAAAATCATGACCCAAACCCATAAGGGGTTTGACACCCAAAACAACCATCATGTCTGATGACTGAATTAGGTGCAGTAACACGACGACGACCAACCAACCACTGCCGTTGAGAAGCCATCAACGAAAGAACCAGTACTAATCTGCATGACCCAAAGGAATTCTTGAAATTGGATAGAACTAAAATGAATGGCATATTATTTTTTTGAATGCAAATCCAAATTTTATAATTTTAGTTAGCCAAAAGAAATCTCATCTATTTCAGAAGGCAAATTCTAACTTTATAAAATTACATATTCTTCAATTTAAATAGGTTTGATCTATTAAATTTTTTAAAGTATAAGTCTAATGTATTACTTGTCATGAACTATTTTTTAAGGCATTATGTAACCTTTTTAAACGCGTATATTTGTCTGAAAGCTTATTTAACAGGACTAATAGGTAAACATTATAATTTAATTTAATATAATATATATAGACATTATAAACCCAGAAGGAGTATTTCATATTCAGTCTTTTAAATATAATATAATTTAATATAATATAATATATAAACATTATAAAATAGACAAATAGGTTTAAAACTAAATATGTTAAACATCATTAAGCGTATCAATCTGCTGCCATTGTGTTAAACTAGCAAAAAGACGGGCACTAACGTGTCCGTCTTTTCGCTCTTTTTATTACACTAATATTTGAAAATTATAAATGGTGTCTAAAGCTAAAAATATAAAGAGAAATGCTAGCAACACACATTCTAACACACACTTTTCAACACACGCTCTTTGATTGGTTAAAATTCATATGAGACCGACCAAATTTATATGGGACCCACATGATTTGGTGGGACCTATGTGACTTTTAACCAATCAAAGAGAGTGTGTTGAAAAGTGTGTGTTGCTAGCCTTCCTCAAATATAAATGTTTGTTGCTTTTAAGTTATAACAAACAAACTAATCATTATTATCTATTTCAATAACACCAACAATATAACAAAAAATATAGTTTAATTTTTTTTTAACGACACCAACAACAAATTAAAGGTATAATTAGGATAAAGTAAAAGTATGTATAAATTTACTAATCTAGTTTGTTACACTTTTTAAATGATAAAAGAAAAAAAAACATATATATGTGTGTGTGTGAGTATATATATATATATATATATATATATATATATATATATATATTTTATTTGTTACATTTTTTTTAATATTTAAATTTATTCATATCTATTTGTTGCATGTGTTATTTGTATTGAAAATTGATGTCATTTTTGAAAAGAGAAAAAGTTAGTCTAAAATGGTTTAGTGTTTCTACCCTCTTTTTCTCCAACAAAAAAAATATATTAAATATTAATTTTTTTTATTATTAGTATCGCATAAATGGAAAATTTGAACTAGTACAGAAGAGGAGAAAATATGGCGTGGTGGAGGCTTGTTCTTCGACGGTGGACGACGAGACATGTGAACAAACGCTTCGACGCTCAAGTTAATATATAATTGAGGGATAGAAAACGTGTAAAGTGTGAATAGTGAGATCATACTTGGTTTGGTAGTGGTGTCACACTTATATACATGAGCTTGATGTAACCGTTTTCATAAAAACTTATGTAGGTTGCGGAAACCAGTTTGAGATCAGTTGAATGACTATGATTGTATTTGGGTGGTGTTTCTGTGTGTTTAGGCGCACATGTGAACTTCCCTCAACGTCCTTGAGGTGGGTCTTAATAAATATGTCAAAGTCCAGTTTAAAACAATATATATTTGAGTAGGTAGACAAAATGATAATATTTATTAGAAATTCATATCCATCAATGGAGTTGGGATTAAAACTCAATCATAGTGTCCAACCTATAAAAAATATATTCCAAATTTTTGTTTCAGTCTTCCAAATGTTTAAAAGGATTAAAAATAGATTTAATTCATGAACTTATAAAAAAGGGGTTAAATATATTTTTACTTATTATAAATATTCAAACTAAGGCTGCGAATTTAAGTCCAATACACACGTGTAGTATTAATCTGTCTCTCATGGTTTTGTCTGTCTGTCATTCTCATCAGATTCAGAGCGGTTCGGAAACCTATAGCAAACCAAAAACTAACTTCCCCGTCTTTGTTGTGTTTCTTTCCGCCACAAACACAAACAGAACAGAACACAAAAGCAATTGATACACACTTTCTTCAACTCCCCTCCCCTTTCTTATTGCGATATCAAATTTATATACTACTACTCCATTTAATTTCCCTTTTATTCTGTTAGAAAGAAATTTGGATCCCTTCGCCATGACTACTATTGGAAATTCATTCATCTCCATCAGTCCTCCCGAGCTTCGTTTTCAATGTATGTTATCTCATCAACTTTTCTTCTTATCCACTGTTTATGTGCGATCAATTAATCAACCATTATCTATGATATCACAGTTTAGGAATTTGTCCATATATTGTTAATTATGATTCATATCATGATATTATACTTGTGTGCCGTACATAATTTGTCCTCGAATCAAATGGAACAGAAACAATGATTTTGAAATCATTAGATAGTGACAACTGAGTGAGTACTCACAAAATTAGGCACGGTTACTTATAGCAGAAATCGGACCACTGGAGAATTGGTTTAGTTTTCTGTAGTTACCTATGAAGCACTGACATGACACAGGCACAGAGCCGAACATGACACTGCTAAAAATTTGAAAGAATGAATTATTAAAAGTAATCATGTGTGTGGGCGTCGTGTCGATGTCATACACAGGAAACATCTTCCATCAAAAGTGTCGGTCCTACAGGAAGCATCTCATGCAAGGAGCATTTCTACTTCACTTGTTTTTAACTCTGCATTTTGGTTCCCCTTTATGTAAATGAAAGATTTTTGAAGTTTGAAGGCAATGCTTATAAAACATTTTGTGTTTGTGAAGTGTGTGAACTGATAATAAGCATAATTTCTTCACATATGTTTTCATTATTTATATCGAGTTCTTATGTGGTTATACTAATGTTCATGTTACCAGTTGAGTTGGAGAGGCAATCAACTTGCGATCTTAATGTTTTGAATAAGACAGAGTACTTCATTGCTTTTAAGGTACCCTTTTAACTCTATTTACAGGGACAAACTTATTCTTTTTGGAAAGGCTTTTATGCTGGATCTTTAGTGCATGGCTGCATACTGATTCCATTGTTATGTTATTTTGCTTTTGCTAGGTGAAGACCACTTCACCGACTAAGTACTTTGTACGACCTAACACTGGTGTTATACATCCTAGGGAATCGTGCATCATTAGAGGTGATTTTTGTCACTATTGCAGAAACATTTATAAGTTGCATTTAGACGATCTTTGATAATTTGAATTGTTGTTGGAATGCGAACAGCTGAATTGGGCTCTCCAAAGGGTCTCCTATTCCTTTTAGAGACATTCATTTGTACAAGTACTGGATGCCCAAGCAGTATACATTAATTTGAAAAATACCGTTTCATATTATGCTTGATTGAATAGATCTATATTAGGGCCTATTTGGTTCGAGAAAATGTTATGTATTCATTTTTTTTCATTACAAAAAGGCTATTTAGGAAATAAAAGTGAAAACAAGTTGATAATTTTGTGATTAAAAATGAACAGGAAATTAAAACACAATATTTTCTGACCTTAAATCTAGTAAGAGTTGAAGACTGCTAAGTTCAACAGTTCAACCAATTAAAGGTCACAAAATGCAGTTTTGTTTCCACATCAATGAGAACTAGGAAAAATGTAGTACTAAGTTGCAAACCAGACATATGTACTATCTGCTTGTTTGTGATCTTTGAGTTCCTATCATTGTGTAGTATTAGCATCTATCATATTCTTCACTTTTTTTGATTCACAGTCACCCTCCAAGCCCAACGAGAATATCCTCCTGGCATGCAATGCAAAGATAAGTTTCTCATACAAACTACAGCCCTGGATTCAAACACGGATGTTGATGATCTTCCACCGGATACTGTAAGAGAGCTAGTAACTTTGTTTTACAGGATCATTTCTAAAAATTTGAAAATAAAAGTTGATCAAGGTCACTTTATTTTTGCTTGCAGTTTAATAAGGATAGTGGACGTTTAACAGAAGAGTTGAAACTAAGAGTTGTATATGTCTCTCCTACCTCACCTCAAGGAAGCACAAGAGATGATACAGTGACAAACTCCTCACAAAATCTTGATACTTCTTCGGTGAGTTTCTCTGTTTCTCCCATTCACCCTCTCCTTCATGATAGCAGGTATAAGTTTTATTTTTATGCTTCCTCTCAAATTTGGTAATATTATGTATCAAGCAAAATTGCAAAAATCATCATCACATCTGGGCATGGTTTACGAAATGCAAACTGACTTAAGATATTTGTGACGGTTCAAGCCTTAGAAATGATATAAAGGGGTTTCTTTGGCTTACTTGGCCAAGTGGAAAAATAAAGAAAGTATCTACTCTTTAAATCACTCTCAACTTTACTCTAGGCTATGTCCTGATTCCCTGGGAAACAAAACTATAATTCATGGGTTTTATGACAGCTTGCAACTGTAATCCATCTTGTGAATGTTCCGACCACTAATGTGTATGGTGGTTGAGGGAAACAGAACTTAGGATATAGCAGATGTGGGAAGAATAGATTTATTTTTTATGTGATGCATTCCAGGTGCAGATTCGCCTGGGATGAGTTTGCTGTTTGGTCTCAAATTGGTTTAGCTGGCATTCTTTGTTAGCGATCAAGTGAAATTTTACTCTTCATTTGACTGGCCATAGATTACATACTGATTGAGATGCAGGGCTTCTGGTGTGAGTGTGACACCAATCTTCATAATATTTTTTGCGACCTTAGCAGCTAGACAAATTATAGTCAGACTGTAAAAATTAATGAGAAGCTTAGTTGCTTGATGAGCTCTATTGATGAGTTTGAGTAGCTGTCTCTAATTCATTACTTAGTATTACACATTATATGTGTCTTTTGCTTCCTTACAAATCCATTACTTTTGAACTTAATTAATCTTTCTGTATTTGAAGAGTCAAGCCCTACAACAATTGAAGGAGGAAAGAGATGCCTCTGTCAGACAAACGCGACATCTGCAACAGGAACTGGTAATTATGCTACATGTTGTCTTAGCATTACTCTATGATCATATGATTTGTGTTAAGATTTGATTTGGACTTTTACTTCAAGTATCTCATAACTAAACTTGTAGTTGATTGTAAACATTACTGAAAGTTTGAGCCACTCTACATCATAACAAAATTCCAAAACTTAGAAGGGAAAATTAGACGACTTATATACAATACAAGTCGATATTAATTACTATGATTCTGAAAATAATTGCATATCGATTCTTCAATTTCTTTTGATAAACTGGTGTCCAAGAACTATTGCTAAAATATCACTAATCCAAATCCATGTTTTCTTGATGAGCAGGACATGCTGAAAAGGCGAAGAAATCGTAGAAGTGATCCGGGCTTCTCCTTCACCTTTGCCATGTTTGTGGGCCTTATTGGATTCTTGTTTGGTTTGCTTTTGAAACTTTCTTTGTCTTCACCACCCACACAATGATTTCATACAAGTTCAGAACCTTTGCATGACGACCCTTTAGTGTTACTTATTACTGTAAAGTTCTTTTTTCTGCTGGAAAGGATTTTGTTTTCTTCATTTTTTCATTTGTTTATATATTAATCATTTTGGAATTTCCTTATTTGAAAATTTACTATGCTATTCCCTTATTAGTTACGGATATTACTATAGCAAAACTAAGACATCAAACAAACAAACGGGCTGTTCTATAAAAACTGTCTATTACTTTGTTTTTATTATTGTTTATTTAGCATTTATTTATATCATCATCCAGCACTTCTTACGTGTGTTGAGGCTGAAATGAAACGAATATTTAATATACGGTAGCTGACATGTCCATTTGTCATTGGCTAAGTTACGTGGATGGATGGTGGCTCATTCCAGGATGTGGAGAAACAATCACTCATAAAACACTAATAAATAAAGTTGTATATAACAATCACAAATAAATGTTTTGTTTGGGAGTTGAGGAAAGGAAAGTAGAGGGATCTAGATCTCTCTCATGTTTTTATTGTACGTGGATAAATATTTCTCAAACTAAGTTTGGCAACTGACATGAAAAAATAAATAATAGTTACCTCCATCCAAAATCAATCAGAATTGGAAATGGAAATTTTTTGCTAAATTGTGTGCTTAGCAACGTGTTAATATTGTAATCTTTGAAAACTAAAAAAATGAATTGAGACAATTCTAGCAATGTCAATTTGTATCGATTGGTGAGGATATATAGCTCCAGAGATTGCTCCATTTAGGGGCTTGTGTTCGAGCCCCCACCCCAGGGATGGGGGTAGGGATGTGGGAGAGAGTGGTTTGAAGACATGCATGAGGATCATATTATACTTTGCAGAGACTCCAAAAACTTCATTAAAATACATTCTTTTTAACATTTAAAATAATTTTTATATGTGTATTTTGTATGTTATTGAGTTATCTTTCTATAAAAATGTGTATAATTTTTTTAATATGCAATGTTGATTTTTTTTATGGACAAATTTTAAATTATTTTACTACTAATTTGGTTGAAAAAAATAGAATTGCTTTTTTATGTTGATGGGATCTCCGTAAAACCGTAGGAATCTTCGGACAAGGTTGGGGAAAATAATCTCCCGCGGAGAATAATCCCCCTTCTCCAAAATCACGTCCACATAAGAGTGTGAGTACTGTTGATTCATGACATTGATTGCGTTCATAGAGTCTGATTCCACGATCAAGTTTAAAAAGAAAAAATCCTTTGCAAATCGTAAACCTATTTTTAAAGTCATTGCTTGGCCATATCTAAGTCATTTTGCAGCAATTGTTTATAGTTGTAGGCTACCATAATAGATTTCTGCTCTTCGCCCAACAAGTTTCGCTCACACTTGGTCAAACTGACCAAAATACCCCTGCGTTAGTTAACTAACGCAAGTGTAAAATTAACATGACTTAAAATTTCATTTGTTTTACACATACGTGACTTAAGTCACATCGCATGAGTTAACTCACACAAGGTATAACACATGCGTGAGTTAACTCACGCTAGTAGCAATATTATGCCCTTATTGTTGTCCAGTCATTCCTCAAGTTGTCCATAATTATTAACAGGTGAGGTGGGGTTACATGTTACTGCTTTGCAGACTGCTATCTTTCCGACAGAGCAAAGCAAAGGCATGATGAAATCATAGCTTGCGTACTATATTAACTGCCACTGACATTAGTCCAGTCGGTAAATATGTGACTCATAGCTTGCGTAATGTAGTAACAATAAAGGCATGGTGAAATCACTTTTGAAATTTTGAAACCAGCGTGAGTTAACTCATGCAGGTGTTAATTCCAGCGTGAGTTAACTCACGCAGCGTGACTTAAGTCACGATTTTTTACACTTGCGTTAGTTAACTAACACAAAGTTATTTTGGTCAGTTTGGCTGGATAGGAGCGAAACTTGCTGGGCAAAGAGCAGAAATCACCATAATAAAACCGAACTAATCTCTAACTATTGTTGAGAGACCCCAATTGCCCCATAAGTCATTCGGTCAATTTTACACTAATTAAAAAATATATTGTTAACTTTTATTAAAGATAAATTATAAATTATTTTATAAAATTATATTGTATTGATAATATGAGAAAAAGGAATTAGTAGAATTAAAAGATAAGAAAAAGTAATAAATATTAAATAATATGATACAAAGAAGAATTCATTTGCGTTGGTCCGGTTGTATTGACTTGAGATTTAGGAGTGTGCTCCTTCTCAAGATTTCATATTCGATTATTTTCGGTGTTAATTTAAGTGAACTAATTTAGCATTTTTTTTTTTAAAAAGATACAAAGAAAAAGGAGTATAAAATAAAATAATGTTACACTGACGTTATATCCTTTAATCTTTTTAGAGTTGCATCACTCAAGATATTTTTAGCTTGATGGAGAAAAATAAACTCTTCACACTAGTGAAAAGCTATCATTTCTTCCAACTCTTTTTTGTCTTTCTTTTTTGTTTTTCTTTCTAGGAGTAACCAAGTGAAAGCAAGTACCAATAAAAATGTTTATTGCTTTTGGAGTAAATTACACTCTCATTTTCTGAGAGATGTTTAATTTACAAAATATTTGTGTAATTTTTTTGACCAAAAATTTGAAAAAAAAATACTAAAAACTTATTTTAAATTGTAATTTCAAATTTTAGAGACTCTTGGAAAATACTCTCTCAGAATTTCGCTCTCTACAAACATAATACGATGTAATTACCAACCGAGAATACTTTTTTAGTTAATTAATTAAGGAAAAAACAGTTGAGTTTGGAGATGATTAGATAATGGCAAGTGGTTAGGATATTTACGGGTCAGGTCCAGAATAAACTGGAAATTTCGCGGTCTCTCACACACACCCTATAAATTCTTCATTTTCTTAGTCCTCAATCAATCAAAGAAGAAAATTCTGTGCTTCGTGATACTCTCCGTCAATGGACACATTTACATCATTTTTTGATTCTCAATCTTCTTCCTCAAGAAACCGTTGGAATTATGATTCCCTCAAGAATTTCCGTCAAATCTCCCCCGTGGTTCAGAATCACCTCAAACGGGTAATTAGTAAACTAATTAATTCATTTTCCTTCTCACAATTTCATTTTCATCAAATTGACCAAAAATAAACTTATCCGTTGGAAATTCATTGCAGGTTTATTTGACACTGTGTTGTGCTATTGCTGCTTCAGCGGTTGGAGTATTTCTTCATGTATTATGGAATATTGGAGGTTTTCTCACTACGCTCGCGTGTTTCGGAACCATCATTTGGTTGTTATCTACACCTCCTTTCCAAGAGGTATACTATGAAATTAAATTTACATGTATGTAGTCATGTTTTTTGATTGGGTCTAACTCTATCTGTTCTGTTATTTTCAGCAAAAGAGGTTGTCTTTGTTGATGGCTTCGGCTCTGTTTCAGGGTGCCTCTATTGGACCCTTGATTGATTTGGCTATTGTTATCGATTCTAGGTATAAATAAATGCCTTCATTGCAATTTTAATTGCTTTTCTTGACCTACTTTATTGCATTTTGATCATTTTGGTTTTGTTTTTTTTGGCCATGTTTGGATAAGCAGTTATAATTTGAAGCTTAAGCTTTAGCGCTTATAGTGACAAGCATGTGTGTATAAGCTGTAAACTGTTTTCATAAGTTATCTTGGAGAGCTTATGTAAATAAGCTAAAAACAGTTTATGAATTAAGTCAATTCAAACAAACCATTGTTTTGATCTACTGATGGATTAAATATGACTGCTTGTGATTTAACTTGCGGTGTGTACATTTCTAATGACTTGTAAAAGTGGTTCTTGATAAACTAAAATTGATTTTGGCATATTTGGGGTTCATTCACTTGAAGTTATTATTTATAGGGAACACTATTTATAGTTATGCATTGAAGCTATTATTTATAAGTGTGCATGTGAACGTGATTTTTAGTTCAACTCACCTTCAACCTGTAACTAAAATTAATTCAATCAAAGCTGTATTTTGTGCTAGTTTTGGATGATTTTATGACATTTTTCTTTCATTGTTACAGCCTAATCCTTACCACATTTGTGGCAACTTCCTTGGCCTTTGCATGTTTCTCAGCAGCAGCTTTGGTTGCAAGGCGTAGGGAGTATCTCTACCTTGGTGGCTTGCTTTCTTCTGGGTTGTCTATTCTTATGTGGTTGCATTTTGCTTCCTCTGTCTTTGGTGGTTCTATTGCGCTCTTTAAGTTTGAGGTAAGTGATTAATCATTCTTTCTAATGTATGCTTCAAAGTTTGTGAAAATGGATTACGATACTTATTTTATCCTATATGCCTACAAATAAAATACCACCTTACTGAGGTCTTTCTTGCTTGCTGGTTTGCAGTTGTATTTTGGGCTTTTGGTGTTTGTGGGTTATGTTGTAGTAGACACCCAAGAAATAATTGAAAGGGCTCACTTTGGTGATCTGGATTATGTGAAGCATGCATTGACCCTATTCACTGATTTAGCTGCAATCTTTGTGCGGATTCTTGTTATATTGGTGAGTCGGACTCGAACTTTTTACATTTCTGAGTTTGGATTATTCGTTGTTGCTCCTGATGATTTGGTATTGACATAGTTTCTGTTTTCTTTTCACAGTTGAACAATTCAGCCGAGAAAAATGAGAGGAAGAAGAAGAGAAGAGATTGTTTATAAACATTGTTGTATTCTATTTAAATCGTGTAAAGTTATTGGTTTTGGGTATCAGTTATGATCAGTTGATTGAACATGTCTTACCTACAACCAGCAGCCACTAAATACATTAAACATGATCACTGTATTAATTAGTGTCTGTTAATTCGGTCACTTTGTAAGAACAATCGTCCCTCAGTTGAGTATAATCATTTATTGTTTTCCAATGCCGTCTGCAATAGCAATGCCAATTGCCAATTCCTACTTCATACGATATCTGGATCCATCAAGGGGTAAAGTCTATATGGTTTAAAATGTCGTCTGTAATTGTGATGCAATGCATGCCTATAAAATGAATCAATTATCCCTACCAAGGGTATTTTGCTAGCTATTGTTAGGCCTTCACTACTCTAAGAGGGCAAAAATGTATACTTTACTGGACCCCCTTAAAAAGAGGTTAGTTTACAAAGTTATAAATGAACTTTGCACGAAACATACCGCCAACAATGCAATACTTAAGTTTTGTGCTAGTATGATATAAGAATAAATTTGTGATTAGATTTTAGAACCCTTCCGAAGTCTGCTTTAATTGATGGAAATAGTCTTGCTACTCTAATGTGTATGCTTGTTTTTTAACATCTTTTGACCTTTAATCAACCTAAAATGCTCCTATATTACCACTGAAATTGGCGGTAAATATATTGAGATTGAGCATTCAAGCTCTAGACCTTTTCCTCCTATATTAACGAAAATAGAGTGTCTTTGTTAACAATGACTCGAATACTAGCTTATTTGAGAACCATCTCTCTGAAGAATTAATACCATCAAATTAACCTACTCTTGATAACTTCTGTTTTACAACCGAATCTGGTGGTAACTGCGAGCTGTTCTTGGATTTGGAAACTTAAGCTCCCTGAATATATTTGCCACTTTTCCTGGATCACAATGTATGGGAGGTTGCCTACCAACTATATCCGTTATATTTACCATATGATGTTTGATGTTTCTTGCCAAAGATGTGTAGCTGCTTCGTATGTTCGTTCATGATGAAGATCTTCCTCTATGGTTTAACATGCATGAAAGTGGTGATTATAGTTCTCTCTTTCTTATTGGTTTTATGTGGAAGACTGAAAATAATGAGATTTTCTCTAGTGTTATCACCCTCTCTCTCAATAAAGAATGGTAGATGATGGTATCAAAGTACTGTGGGGTATGAGTTGACTAGGACACCCAAGCTAAAAATATTGAAGCTTTTTAAATATAGATAGATAGCTCATAGCTCAACTAATTTGATTTGTGTTAAGAATTGAGTTTGAGGAATTAAAGGAATGTGGTTTAGTGAAAAATATAATACATTAACAATTGGCATAGTAATATTTTCTTGTGGAAAACGGAAAAGAAAGACTAAAAAGAATCTAAGACACTAAGTGTGGGATACTACTCCCAAGCCCAACAAAACTACCAACTCAACTCTTGTAATTGATTGGCTTAGCACATGGAATGATGGAAGCAAGGGATGCAATTGCATGCCAATCTTATTTGTAATTTGTAGCATCTTCTTCAATTATTAATACCCATAAAAATTCCTGACAATCAATATAAGACATCAAGTCCCATAAAAATGAAAAGAATTATTAATAGTTGAATGAGAAATTAAATGATGTCCTTCCCCTTTTGTACAGTTGTTTTCAAGCGAAATAAAATTATGTATCATAATGTTCACCACTCAACTTTCATTATTTTTCCAAGTTTCTTTGTCAACCCATGATTAATTTTTATTTAAAAGAAAATAACCAATCTTTGTTAAAAGTCATACCGACTTCCTCAAAGATAAGATTAATGAGAAAAACCTTATATAACTTTCTTTTAAATAAACAAAATGATAATAATTACTGAAAATTTACACATAAATGGATGAGTCAGGTTTCGAGCTCTGATTACGACATTTGATCTAACAATTTTCATATTTTTATAAGTTGAGTTAGGATCTGTGGACTTGTATAATCTATTTGAAACTACTAATATTGTGTCTTTTAGACAGAGTAGTATATCCTAAGGCTCAGTATGAGATTTTGTCCACAAAGAAAAGGTTGAGTGTGTGGTTAATGTGAAATGATTTAGGCTTATGTGTGTTGGTAACGTGTTATCCTAATTATTATAAAATTTAAAACCAGATATTAAAACGCCCTGGTGCCGACCTTGTAACAACGGGGCAGTATAAATTACTATCTTTGATGTCATCAGCTGTTGTGTAGTGAAAAGAAAAACCAATTCTTCATCACTAAGGAATCCAATGAGACAAGACCAAGGCCTAGCAATGAACACATCACATATGCTAATTACTGGTTGATATTGGACAACGTCCAAGTCCATGTCATAGGATGGATAGTTTACTTTTACTATGAATTTTTCATTTATTTATTTATGGGAAATGTTAACCGGTGCTCCCGAGGCATTGGTTAAGGAAGCCAAATGTATTAATGTTATATTGGAACTTGTGCACTCAAGATCTTAAAGGTATAAAATGTAACATTTTTAATTTAAAACTTTCTATTTTAACTTCCTTAACCAGTGCCTCGGGGGCACTGGTTAACATGACCTTTTATTTATATTTGGTGTCAAAAAAGTCTGCATGAGAAACTTTATATACTATGTGCGGAGAAGAGGAAATTGCTAGACCTGAATGTCGAGTCCTTCGGGACTTGACAGCTCAGCGTGGACCAAGTCCACGCAACAATGAATCTCCACATTTTCGCAACGTCTCATCCTCTTAAATATCATCCAGTAATTGTAGACAAAGGACAGTTGAAGGATACCGCGGTTGCTCTCAATTCCTCTCCGACTCCTCCCACCTTGTATATATACATCATTTAGTCACAATGCAAGGTATACACATTTTTAATTTCTTACCTCTCACTATTTGTTCTCCTATTGACTTGAACGTCAGAGTTCTTGCTCATACCCTCAATTTTAAGCTCCATGGAACATTGTTATCCAATCTAGTTAACCTTCACAATCTAAATCAGAAGTGTGATAACTATTGTTGTCGAGTTCCATCTCACAGAGATACAAAAAAAAAAAAACCAAAGCTTCGAACTACAAAATTGGCCAAAGAGAAACTCTGTGTTAATTTCCCTACTCGTCGTTCTACTCTCGAAGAGGGATGAACCACTACACCACCACCGTGGGCAATCCTTAAGAAATGGTGATACATTCCCCTCCAACCATGAGGACCGATGAAGTCTACGCAACTTGGTTTAATTGGTGCAAAACCAGAATTGGTTGATCCAAGAGCAAAACCTCCACCTCTTTCACATAGAAAGCAACTATTGTGATCCATGCATCATAATGACACTCCAGCTCCAAGTCATCTAGATATAGGGAGACCTAAAACTCTAGAGAAACAAAGATGTGTCATATCGAGCATCCTCGCCACTTCCCACACCGCTATCGTCCTCAATGTTTCTAGTCATCAAGCCTGAGTGAAGGTGAAACTTTATTTCTTTGTCCTTTCACAAGAAGAATCACAAATTACCTTATTCCTACATCACTCGAAAGCCTCCTCACATGAAAATTGACAACAGAACCACAAATCCAGATGAGCATATCAAGAATATGGAGGCCATACTCAATTATCGTGGAGTACGTGGTCCCGTAAAATATAGGCTCTTCTCCCTAACACTAAAAAGGGAAGTACTAACTTGGAAGAAGATCCTTCCTCGAGGATTTATAAACTCATTGGAAGAATTATGTCATCAATTCATTTCCAGTTTCATAACTTCCTAATGACATTTGAAGACAGTTTTTATGTTTGAGGCAATCGTTCAAGGTAAAACAAATATCTATCAGATTACATTGAACACTTGAACAAAGAGGTGATCCAAGTCTGATAAGCCAACGAATGGATGAAAGTCTATCTGTTGGAACAAAGACTCCAAAGAGGCACATGTTTATTGAGTCCATCAGAGTCAAAGAACCAAGAGATCTCAACGATTTCTTGGATCATGCTAAAAGATACATCAAATATGAAGATAAGCTCAAGGTCATGGAGGCCAAATGAACACACACAAAAAGGAGAGACACCAAATGAAATCACTAGACAAAATGCTCCCGAAAGACGGAAAGATAAACCCAAGAGGGGGAGTAAAAGGCCAACCAATCAATTTAACGAGTACGTATTTCTCGAATCTTTCAGAGAGCATATTTTAGTTGAGTGTGCCAACGGTGAATTAAAATAAGGGGTGATCAGTTTCATAAAATCGAAATCAACTGCCCTAAACTCGGTGTCGACATATCTAAATGTTGCAAGTTCCACAAGAGCAACAAAAACAACTGCATCCATCTCATTATCTCAAGGAGCATCTAGATCCTCATTCAAAGCGGCAATTCAAATTTGCCTTCATACAAATTTTTTCTATGAAAATACAAATATTTTTAAAAAATATGTTTATATTAATTAAAATATATTTTATGATTGATACAATTAAATAGAGTGAAACCACTTGAGACATACTCCATCAAATGTAAATACAAATATTTTTTAAAAATATATTTATATTAATTAAAATATATTTTATGATTGATACAATTAAATAGAGTGAAACTAGTTGAGACATACTCCATCAAATGTAATTTTAAAACTTTCGAATATAGATTTATAGTACTTTCTGCCATCAAATTTAATTTTAAAACAATACATCCGGCTATAATTTCACACAAATAATGCACACGAGTTAGAAATAAGATTTTAATATCCCTGTGACTCAGTTAGTAGGATATTGCATTTTATATGCAGGGTCCGGAGTTCGAACCCCGGACACTCCACTTCTCCACAATTAAATTGTGTGAGCTCTAGCCATTAGGCTACTTAACAAACAAAAAATAAGATTTTAATTCGGTGTAACTTTTCCCTTAAAAAAATTCAGTGTAAGTTTCTTTTTACACAAATATCTAATCATAAATCATTATATATATAGTTGCGGAGATATTTTACGATTTGACGATGAATAGACTGATTCTTCAACAAAAAAAAAAGACAATGAATAGACTGATTTTTACGATTTTTTTTTTGTTGTGTCCAGGATTTGAACCCCATACCTTCCATATTATTATGCATTGTCCATACCAACTGAATTAAGCTCACATGGATTTTTACAATTTGATTAATGATAATGAATAGACTGATTTTATTTCAAAAAATAAAATAAAATATATCATATTCAAATACATTTGATTTTATTGTTTTTTAGCCACACATTCAATTTTATTGTTGAATCTAAAATTATAATAGACATTTTCTTTTACCAGAATAACAATATATATATATATATATATATATATATATATATATATATATAAAATATATTTTTTTTTTTTCTTTTTTTTTTTTTTTTTATAAACATTTTTTTTATAAAAATATTAGTCAAATAATAGTTTGGAAATGATAATATTAAAAAATGACCTAGATTTATTTACATTATTTTTTACTAGCGGAAAGACGGGCACTATCGTACCCGTCTGTCCGCTTTTTCTATTACGCTAACACATGTGATTATTTTATTATGTTTTTTTGTATAATTTTGATTAAAAATTTTAAATTTTAAAATATTAATGGAAATTATTGATATATTGATTTATAAACAAAATATAGTCAAGGCATATAACAAAATTATCTATGAACTCAATATATTTTAGTTTGCCTGCGTATAAAATAATGATCATTTATTGTTTATTCTAATAGTAATTAGTACATCATAACATAAATGAATAAATGACATGTTATGTAAAAGAAACATTGTTATGATTGCGATAAAAGAATATCTTTAAAAACTACATTTTTCATAAAGTCTCCATCTTCTCCTTCTATTTTTCCTTCTTTAATGAGAACTTTTATTGAATTTTGAGAAACTCCTCTTGATAAAGCTACATATAATTGACCATGGCTGAAAACATGTCATGGAAGATAGATTCCGACATTGGGAATGGTCTGCCCTTGTGACTTTTTTATGGTAATTGCAAAACTTAGTCTAACGGGAAACTGTTTTCTACTAAGCATAAAGGAAAGTCCTGAACTCACATTTGTTTTAAATTTAATTCTAGGCAAGAATGCTCTTTTTCCGGCATTGCTTCATGTTGGGATTTCCACATCCAACATATTCTTAAATAAACCATGACATAACAATTGTGTCCCATTACACAGGCCATATCTAGGGTCTATGTTTCACAACAACATCAATGGTGCGCCTTTTTTTACCTTTAAAATATGTGGTGGGATACTTTCTTGAGCAATTGAGTTTAAAAATTCATGTTGATATAAGTTATGAGTATCCCCTTCACCCTCGTCAAATGACAACAAATTATGTTCGTCTCATGGAAGATTGATAATCATGTCATTCAATTTTTGAACATCATCATTTGTAGGTGTAATTATGGTTCTTCAACCATATACGATGCATCCCATCCATGCAAATATAATTGTGGAAAAATATGATCAACAAGAGTTTGTATTGACTGTTCTCCTTCCCATGGTAATGCAATTTGAGGAGCTATCCTCACCATATCATTGGGTTTGGTAGGTTCAACACCGTCACCAATTCGCATAAGAAATTGTGCAAATTCAGGACCATTCACTGATCCCATATTTTGTACCAAATATAGGACCTTGGTATTAGCCCCCAAATAAGACCTATACATGCAAATATCATTTGTGCCTTACTACCTTTTTGAATAACTGGAAGTACTTGACGAAAATCTCCATCCATGATCATAACTTTTCCACCAAATGGAGCATCACAGTCTAAAATATCTTTTAGTGTTCGATCTAATGTTTTTAAACAGTATCTGTTTGTCATGGGGCTTCATCCCAAATTATGACAGCTGCTACTCTAATAAGCTTTGCAAGATCTTTTTGCTTTTTTATATTGTAGATGTAATTTGGTTGTACATCAAAAGGTAAATTAAATCGGAAGTGTGCAGTTCTACCACCCAGTAATAATGTTGCAGCTATACCAGATGACACGGTTGTTAAGACAATTTTTCCTCTATTTCTCAAAGTTGTCATTAATGCTCTGTAAAGGAATGTTTTACCTGTTTCGCCTGGACCATCAACGAAAAATACTTGACTCTGTTTACGATCAATGGCATTCATAACGTTATAGGATTTAAAGTCAAATCTTTAACATTATTTTTTGTTCACGTTTGTTACTAATCTTTTTTTAGAGGATTTAAAGTCCAATCTTTAACAATATTGTTTGCTCATGTTTGTTACTAATCTTTTTTTTAGAGGATTTAAAGTTCAATCTTTAACAATATTTTTTGCTCACGTTCATTACTAATCTTTTTTTAGAGGATTTAAAGTCAAATTTTTAACAATATTTTTTGCTCACGTTTGTTACTAATATTTTTTTAGAGAATTTAAAGTCCAATCTTTAACAATATTTTTTGCTCACGTTTGTTACTAATCTTTCTTTTAGAGGATTTAAAGTTCAATCTTTAACAATATTTTTTGCTCACGTTTGTTACTAGACTTTTTTTAGAGGATTTAAAGTCCAACCTTTAACAATATTTTTTGCTCACGTTTGTTACTAATTTTTTTAGAGGATTTAAAGTCCAATCTTTAACATTATTTTTTGCTCACGTTTGTTACATTTATTTTAATATTTAAATTAAATTTATTCTTATCTATTTGTTACATATGTTATTTGTATTTAAAATTAAGAGTATTTTTAGAAAGAAAATTCCAACCCAAAAATGCTGAAAGATATAGTTTTCTTTATATACAGTGTCTATATAGATATTACTAAACATAACTTCTTTTTTTTCTTCTTCTTATATTTGTCTATGGAGAGAGTACTTATATTTCATTATAAATAACATCATATTGTTTTGACCAAAAAAGAAAATAATAATAATAGCATATTGACAGAGGAAATAAAGGGCGCAACGTGTGGTTTAGGTAAGGATGCCTTGGATTTTATTTTTAGATTAGAGGGATGGGGAAAAATGGCCAAGAAAGAGTAGAGACAACGGCAAATTTGTACTTTTATGATTTTATCAACTCTTTCGAATAAAAAATTACGGGAAAATTTGTCATTGGTTAATATTATACTGGAAATTAGGTTTCTCCCACATGTCACAACCAATGAATAAATCAACACAGTTTTTTCTTCATTGCACCATCATGTGATTCCAACTCCAGACTGAGTTTAGATCCGTTCAGGTACTTGAGGATCTATTTTAGAGAGTAAAGAAAAAAATATATATCCTACATTTTGATCATTTTTTTTTTCTTTCTCTAAAAGAAACCATCAAATACTTGAGGAATTCAAACCCCTCGCAACTTAGTAATTCAATTGTACATGTATATGGTTAATACACATATAATCGAGTAAAATAATGTATATATACTTGTGTGATGCACCCACCAATAACATTGGATAGTCACGTATTTTAAAAAGTTTAAGAACTTGAACAAAAAAAAAAGGTTTAAGAATAGTGTTAATAACACTCATTAGTATATATTTTTTCAATTATTAGCAAAAGAAAAAAAACATATATTTTTAGCAATTTTTTTACTGATTAAATTCACATGGACCTACTAAATATATAATAAAAACATGGATCAAATGGAGAAAGACAGAGATGATTTTAACTCAAAATATTTCTATATGCCTTTTCAAATAGTGTCATAATAATGCGTATACCAATAGATAGCATAATTGTTTGATAAGAAATTAAGAATGAAGGTTGAAATGGCTATTTCATCTAAGGCCTATAATTGAGCTGGCTGAATTTTACGGTCTTGATCCAAGATCTGTCAAGTTGGTGATTTGTGAATTCCTAAATTGATATTGCTAAAAGACTTTAAAAAAGAAGGTTTTCCATAATGCAAGACATGTTCTTTGGAATAACAGAACCATTGGATTTGTCTTTGTTTGAAACCTAATGGCCATTGATTTTACCAATGTTTTGTAAAGAGTGTGGATTCTATTTATAATGGTTTAATGGGTAGAAAGTAGGGACGGGCCATCCTTTGATGGAAAAAGGCAAATAATATAGTGGCTTCAACTCCATAAGGTCCCTTAATTAGTCAATCAAGCTGACCTAATATTGTAGTTTCAAAGATGGGTTAGGACCATTTTTCTTTACACAAAGTACACAAACTCCATCCTCCATAGTCCTTTTTTTCAATCCTAGATTAAAGGGGGAAAGAAACACTAAAAAAGATAAGGAAATTAACAAGGCACCAAATTAGTCAAATTTATTAGATACCCACTATGTATCATGGACGCACTATTTGTCATATTATCTTCCTATATTTTGAACTATTACATTTTTTTTAAAATAGTATAGTGGATAAAATTCACATTTTCAAGGAGAATAAGTGGGGTGTTTGGAGTTCGACCCTTAATTCCTTGTATATTACAATGCATTGTCTCTATCAACTGAGATATGTTCACTGAAACTATTATATTTATTTATTTCTTTATCTATTTACTTTTGTTTTGGAAAATTAAATTTAATGATTAGGGATTTTAATCAATTGCACCATATTTGATTTTTCTCGGAAGAGATTAGAGGCGAAATTCACACACAATAATTAATGAAAAGTCAGAAATTGTAGGTTCGAACTTGCACATCAACACATTATATATCTCTGTAACTATCATCAACGATATTTACGAGACTGACTATATCTGTTTTCTTTTGTACAAAATCATACCTTTTTTTTTTTATCAAACTTCATTGGTATTTTATTGGGCTTGAATTATTGAGTAGGGGATTTTATGCGGCTGTCACAAGCTTCCTTAATCACCGTTGAATTAAATCAAATAAAAGACCTAACCAAAACAAGCAAAAATCATATTACTGATGGTGGGACCCCAATCAATTGCCGTGGCTTAATCAACGGTGTTGATTAGGTTTGTGACAACAAATAGTCACAAGGTAATGCTACCCTATGTTTATTCCTTTTAATCCATAAAGACCCACTAAAACTAATCCACATCACGTCGTCACACACAAGAGAGAATATAACAATTTATTCAACAAAAAAAAGAGAGAATATAACAATGTGACAACAAATATGTTTTAATTTTTGTAATAATTCTTTTTTTAAGGGAATTTTTGTCATAATTCTTAATTGTTTAATTTTTTTTTACTATTTCATATGTTTTAAACATAATTTATCATATGCGTGAAATTAATGAAAATCTCTCTTCATCATATTATGGAAGAATGGGTGTTTGTGCTGATATTCTTGTCAAGTTAGTAGCTAGAGATTTAAAATCTATTTATTCGATTATATGCACCTTGTCGTGAGTTTTTCTTAAGTTTACTAGTTGATGCTTTATGTGTCTCTTTTATGTTTTTTCCTCTTTCTCATGTAAGAAAAGAAACATAATCGATCATTTTTATTTTGTAATGTTGATTTGTATTATATTATATGTTACATTTTGCATCAAAATGTCACTTTTTTTTACATGTCACTTTATTGTAGCTATATACTATTAGTATTTATTATTGAACATAAAAGTTAATTGAGTATTCAACTAATAACTTTCGATAGTGATCCTCTTGTTTTCTTCAAACACTTACACACCAATGAAGAAACTTTGTCCTTCTAATGTGGCTTCTTCAACTCCTCCAAAGCGTGTAAAGTTTGACAAAAGATTTTTGAGAACTAAAATGCTACAAAAATATAAAAGTAAAATATAAAAGCTGAAGAAAATATATATATATATATATATATATATATATA